>Ga0116187_1001210_pt1 | contig 28181 bp, 22 predicted proteins | sample AD_JPNNA6_MetaG_FD_89755 | JGI IMG/M metagenome (GOLD analysis project Ga0116187, IMG submission 89755) | Active sludge microbial communities of municipal wastewater-treating anaerobic digesters from Japan - AD_JPNNA6_MetaG | ecosystem: Engineered > Bioreactor > Anaerobic > Digestate | place... | reverse complement strand
GAAGTATAATTCCAGTCTATTTCTGCCGTCAAGCCCTGATTCACGCCAATGTGACAAAGCTCAAAGATATAACTCCCCCGTGAAGCCGTATGAACTCCGTTTTTGAGGTGTTATCCTGTTCTGCATAAACTTCGTTTGGGTATTATACCGAAACCAATTCCAGATGCGGGGGAGAACGAGCACAGACAGTCACTGGCTGATCTCGTTCTTGCTGACTTACCCATTCAATAATCTTGGTAAGCTCCTTGGGATCCTCGATTATTGCCACAACCGACATTGACCCGTGGCATCTTGGGCAAACAAACGGGTCAACTTCGTAGACTTTTTGTAACAACCTTGCCCAACTTTGTTTGCGTAGTTTAGACCATGCATCAGGGACTTGTACCGCTTCCTCATTCTCTGGCGGTTTTGCTTGAACAATTTGGGACTGGCTTGGGTGGTCTTTTTGCCAACCCTCTGGTGCCAATTGGTAAATATTGGGTCGCTGTTGCCACTGCTTACGGACTTTTCCAGCATATACTCCATAACGACGGACTAATTGAACCCGCCTCGGCGGTAAATGGGCTACCAGCTGGTCAACAAACTCAAAACCTTTGAAGGTTTCTGACTTTCCTTTGTAGAAGCCCTTTAGGCTGGCTGTCCAAATTACAGTGTCAGAAACTGGATCATACTGGATTTTTTCTGCACAGGTAGCGCCGCGAACGACATACTGCCCGAGGGCTTCACGATCAGCTTTGCTGAATAGTCTGGTTTCGCTCTCAATACTAAACCCAGAATGTTTCCAGTCTTTTAGCATGTTCACACGAGCCTGATTTATCAGTTCCTTTCGTAGAAACAAAGCCAAAATTGCTGCTTGCCAGACCTTGAGCATCCCTTCGTCGGCTCCGATTGGCAAATATATAAAGCGGTCGTACTTGGTAAACCCACCTTCCAGTACTAAAACATGCCAGTGCGGGTGGAATCGAGCGAATTCCCCAAAGGACTGGTAGCTGACGACAGATGCACATAGCAGTGGTCGCCCTGCAGCAAGGGAGAAAAATTCAGACAATAGCGAGAATATTAGCTTGGACACCTCTCCAAACAATCGTTTATCGGATTTAAAGTATGGTCTGAGAATCTTGGGAATCGTAAAAACAAATTGTCGATGCGGTAGATCAAGAAGCAAATCCTCGGATAGGTATTCAGCATAGAGTAAGGTTCGTTTTTGGTCGCACGAGGGACAAAGGTGGAAAACCTTGCACGAAAAAGGTCTGAAGTACGAATGGCCACAATCCTCGCAGCGAATTCGTGCAACACCTTTGGACCAGTCCGCACAATCAGTAAAATGCTCTAGGCGGTCAAGGATAGTTTGCGATGGACTGGCGTAGGCTTGGTAACGGGTTAGAGAATTGCGGACTATGGTCTGGATTATCCCTTCCCGATGGGGAATGTAGGTTCCCATATATATACATACGCAGAAAAACGATCATTTACTGGCAATTTGGAAGAAAAAAGCGGAAAATGTGGACTGACGCCACCTAACAAACGGTTTGAGCGGACTCGCGGGACAAGCCCGCTCGCAGCTCAACCGAATGTTATAATGAGCCTGCGGCCAAAACGAATTCGGAAGAATAGGAATCGGCCTGACGGCCTCGTAAAAATTCGGCCTAAAGGCCTCGAATAAAGGAATCGGCCTGGAGGCCTCTAAAAGCGAATAAATGGAATGCAGGAACAACGAGGACAGAATATAATTCAGGAATCGGCCTGACGGCCTCGATCAAATACGGAATAAAATCGGCCTAAGGGCCGAATACAAAATACGAATTCGGAATAACTGAGGAAGAGGAAACGCAGAGTTATAACAACTGGGTCAAGCGGACAAAACTTTTGTCACAGTTTGTGCTATCGCTGCGCTCTTTAACGCACAAACTGCGCCAAGCCCTGCGGGCACAGTTTTGCAGCTTACCCAAATGTTAGGCAGACGCCTTTCGGCGCCCAATAAAAATACAAATAAATTCAACTTAGTTCTTTTCAGAAGAACAAGTTAGATGGAAATTGGCTTTGTAATAAAAATTACAGAGAGGAATACCATAAGACTAACTACAAGAGAAAAAATAACACCAAAAATTATGATGTGTCTGTAGGAATAAATTTAGTAAATTCAAAGACAAGATGTTCCAGCAGAGTCACCCACTTTTTCATATTCAACAAAAAAAAGTATGTTACCCCCTACTTTGAAATCAAGGTAATTTTAATATAATTTTTGCGTGTAGTCTGGAAAAGATATAGGAATGATTGATGAGGCTTTAAGATAAGTAATTATTGCTCGTCAAGCTCGCAAGGAAAAATAACTAAATACAAAATTAAGAATTAATGCAGAAATACAAATTATTCTGATATTTCTGGTATTACCCAAAATGATGTGTTATTCTGGACATAGAAAAAAAAGGAAAAATTGCCTAACAACTGCTTCAAGCTGATAGGCCTATGTCACAATTTTTGCTAATCCGGCATTCGCCGGGCAAAAATCGCGCCATTTAACGGCCTACAGCTTAAGCAAATGTTAGCAAGAAGCACAAAACAACAATACTTGATCTACAACATATATGAACAATAATGCTTGGTCTGACAGTTTGGCAAATTGACCGCAAGTACAAAATCTACAGCGGACCAGCAAAGGTGACAAACGATACCCAAAGGCATAGATCTTAACACAAGAATAGGAGAAATCTAGATATGGATCCCTGCGACATTTGTTTAGGACCCAAAACGATTGTTGTTGAACCAGAGAGCATCGTTATTGCAACTGATAAGGGCTGGATCCCTTCTCGACTTACCGCAAAACGTTTCACACAGTGGAAAGGTATTGTCGAATTCAACAGTCATGGAAATTGGAGGCTATGTTCCTTGTGTAAGGCTGACCTAGATGGATTTAAGGGTGTATGTGATAAAAGCGAAGTGATCGAAGCATTAGGAAATGCACAAAATAGCAAGCCAAATATGCCAGATGGAATAATACGATGCCCTTTCTGTGCTGAAGAGATCCAATCGATAGCAATTAAATGCAAGCACTGTGGGTCAAACTTGGAGAAAAGTACAAATGGAGATAAAATCCAAGACACATCTACAATTGGGATTTTTAGTGTCGGATTAGGATTGGCTTCATTTTTCATCCCTTTCCTTGGCAGCGTTCTATTTGCGCCGCTTGCAGTCATCTGCGGTGTAATCTCCGCGCGAAAATCAAGCAAAATTCTCGGAGGAATTGGTGCTGGTTTAGGCCTAATTAGCATAATCTATATTATTAACACGACGAACAATTTAAGACGAGTTCTTGGTATTAGCGGAAGTGCTAGCGCGACATCTTATCAGATCTCCGTGACAAAAAGCAAATACGACTCAATAATTGAAGGCATGTCATATTCAGATGTCGTCCAAATTATTGGAACAAGAGGAAATGAGCAAAGCAAAACAGAGTTAATGGGATCCATAACGACTGTTGTTGTTTGGACAAACAGCGATGGTTCATCGCTTTCAGCCGTTTTTCAAGATGACAGACTTTATAGCAAGAGTCAATTTGGCCTTCAATGACCCAGAAATACCATACCGTTACAACCAAAATAGGGGAGCTTATGTCGATATCGAAATTGACCCGATTTGCGATGTTGTTCCTGGCGATACTTCCGATATGTGCACATACATCTAGCGACAGCATGGAAGTATACTCGTATATATCGCCACCCACAGAGGCAATTTTGCGAAAGGCAAATGTATCTGCAGTGGACTTGGAGCGATATGTTGCCAACGAGTTGTCGAAAAAATTGATCATCCCAATAGACAGTGGCCGTGTATTTGATGGCTCTGAAGATGCCGTTCGCATTGACTTAAGAAGAGCGAAGAATGGAATAGTCGTTAACCTTTCTGTACGTCAAGGCGTTTCCGTTCATAACATGCTGCAGAGATGGGAAGGTTCAGAAGTCATAATAATACGCAATAAAACATCACAGCAACTGCAGATCAACCTGCTCGGTGCCCTAGATAAATTACTGGTCGGATTACAAAAAGCATATGGAAGCATCGAGTATAAGGAAGGCTCAATGATGGAGGAATAGAATCGCAGATTGCTGATGTGATTCGTAAATTTCAAGAATATATAAAAAAGGGGACAAAGAGGTTAACAATCCGTGGCGAAACGCAGTGGAATACCCGCTAGACAATGGAAGAACAGAATGAACGCAATTTCGGCAAGTCCGCTTGAAGAAAAATGGCCAAAGGCCGTTGAACGCAATTTCAGCCTGTCCGAGCGGCAAATTAGCGACAATGTCCCACTCGCTAATCGCTCGGGGGCTAACACATATCTTCAATGTTGATCGCGCCGATCAACTTGGTCTTCTGTCGCTGGCGCGACAACATTAAGAATAGCGTTAGGTACACGCCTCCGGCGGGGGATTTTGTTGTGACCACAAAATTTGATCCAAATAAATTGATGAAACCACAATTAACAAAAAAGAATAACTATGTCACTATCTCATAAAATAGAAGACATCTGTTCACAGTTATTGAACGCGATTCCATAAGTCATTTCAACAGAATTAACACGAGTCAAAACCAAAAAAAATGTCAAGCTATTTTTCAATAAAAGGAAATGATTGTGGCGCAAGAAAATGTATTTGATGGCTTCGATATAAGCGCCTTTGATACTCTGTTAGATGCGCTTGAATTTAACACTTATTCATCATTGTTTCTTGCGCTTGACGAATATTTGCGATCGTTACCGCTTGAAGCGACGCTACAAAAGCGAATATACACGCTAATCGCGAGTGCGTGCTCAATGAAATTGGTGGCCAATAATAACGAATGCATCTTCAAGCCTTATATGATTATAGAGGAAAGACGTTCGGCAATTCCTAGTGATTTTTCAAATGAAGAAAAGACGTTTTTCTCTGATTGCATAGCAGAGATTAAAAACTATTGGGTTAAGGCCCGATTTGCAGATATATTGTGGGTCGCAAATCGACCAAGAGACTACAATAATGCTAAAATAGCCGCCGAAAACTATTTGCAAATATTTGAACGCAGCACGATTTGGTCAGATGAAACACGGAAAATCTTACAGAGAGCAGTTCAACTTTATAAAGGGGTATCAAACTCCAAAGGAATTGATCAAATTGAAGAATTATTAGCAAATAATTTGGCAGAAATATCAGTCACCAATGCGAAACGTTGCTTGGACTTGTCTGAAATTATCAAAGAGTCGATTCCAAAAAGAAATCTACTTTCTATTGCGGCTAGAAAGTGCGCTATTCTAGGTGATGAGTTCTTCGAAAATGGAAATACATTTAATGCCAGAGCATTTTATAGCAAATCTAGCGAATTGCATAAGCAATTAAATGACATGGATGAATTTGCATTAATGACGATTAAAGCTGCTCGGTGCTATGAATTGGATGCTAAACGAAGCATACTCAATGAATCACAAGGCTACTTAGTAGCCGCTCATTTCTATGAATATGCACTTCAAACTTACAGAGGAGTCCCGAATAAATTTCGGAAACGTAACCAAATAGACGAGAAAATTGACGAATTGCAAGTACTTCTCCGGGAAGCTGGGGAATACGGGTTAAATGAGATGGCTTTGGTGTCAAGTCCTCCCATGGATATATCTGACATTGTGCAAAGTGCAAAAAATGCCGTGACGGGAAAAGATATTATCGACGCCTTATTTCAATTTGTTTTATTGAGTCCAACTCCTGACTTAAAAGTACTACGAGAAAATGTAATTCAATCGATTAACGAGTCGCCAATCAATAAATTATTCGGCTCCTCTTCACTAGCCGATGACGGCCGAGTTATTGCAAAACGACCAGTTTTAGGAGCAAGTCAGGAGGCTGACGAGACCGTGATTTTTATGGAGATGACTCAAAATTACATATTAAATGTTGATTTTTCTGTTAAGGGATTAATCCTTCCCGCTTTGAATGAAATAAGAAATGAACATACAATGAGTGAAACGGATTTTCGCGCTATCGTATATTCCTCTCCGTTTGTCCCAAGTGATAGAACAGATATTGTTGCATTAGGACTGTACCATGGATTTTGTGGGGATTTTGCGTCTTCAATTCATATTCTTGCTCCTCAAATAGAAAATATAGTTAGGTATCATTTGCGCATGCGTAATGAAAAGACATCAAAAATTGATGACAATGGAATAGAAACAGAAAATAGCATGAGCACTTTGATGAAGAACGACAAAATATCACAGATTTTTGGAGAAGGACTGGCTTTTGAACTTAAGTGCCTATTCACAGAAGCGCATGGTGCAAATCTTCGAAATCAATCCGCCCATGGATTGATGACTTATGAAGACTGTAATTCTTCGTCATCTATTTATTCATGGTGGCTAATATTAAAAGTGATATACAACACCTATATCAGTGCATTAACCGCTAGTGCAAATAATAAACAAAGTGTTTGATGAGATTTGTGGAGTTGTAAATTTATCAGAAAAATCACACCAGTGAACGGCACTGATAACTGACTCAATAGCTACAACATGAAATTTTTATTTAAACTAAGGGAACGACTGCTAACTTGACCACTTATGGGTCTGAATATTTCTCAAACAGGTCTTGGTCAAATTCAAACAATTACATCAGTTTCAACAACACCCCCAGTTCCATTGTCAAATTCTGAAGCACGAATGTATATCAAAGGTGGTAATTTGATTATTCAATATTTTGATGGAGCAGTAGCAAGGTATAAATATTTGCCATTGTCCGGAACTGACATCCTTTGGAAAGCCACTACAACGGCCCCATAAATCTGTAGCCAGTATTTATTAATCGTCTACTGATTGGGTAAATGCTGGCTAATATTTTCTTATATAGCACTGAATTAAAATGTTAGTTCGTTTGTTAATAACATATGCACAGTACCGCAAAATGTGTATAGAAACGACTGCCAACTTGGCCACGGAATCATCCCTAACTGCCGTTCCACCTAGATCGCGCCTCGTTGTTTTGCCGGTGAGCGCGACTAGGTGAACAGGCGCTAGGCTAATAACGCAAAACAAAAAATGGACAATCAGAGCTACATGGCGGGGAAATTAAAAAAAAAACTTGACAAACAGCTTGAAACTTCTTAGCCGTTAATTAAATTTACCCAATGCAACTCCCAAAAAATAGCACCAAATTCAAGCGCGACAAGTCCGTTATTGAGTATGGCGACTCTTTCGGCTTCTACAAAGCATGGGATAAACCAACTGTCATCATTTCCGATGGCCCCTATGGTCTTGGAAGCTTTCCAGGGGAAACGAGAAACCCTGATGAGCTTGCCAATTGGTATGCTCCACATCTGTCGGAGTGGTTTAAACATTCTCTTCCATCAACAACTTTGTGGTTTTGGAATTCTGAACTCGGTTGGGCTTCAACTCATCTCGAAATAGTCAAAGCGGGTTGGGAATTTCGAAATTGTCATATCTGGAACAAAGGGATTGCTCATATTGCCGGAAATGCAAATTCAAAAACGCTTAGAAAATTCCCGGTAACTACTGAGGTCTGCGCGCAATACGTAAAACGTGTAGAAATTCCGTTTAATGGAAATCTTGTTCCTCTTAGAGAATGGCTTCGACTAGAATGGGAGCGCACAGGATTGCCTTTCAGTCGGACGAATGAGGCGTGCGGGGTGAAAAATGCTGCCACTAGGAAATATTTCACAAAAGACCATATGTGGTATTTTCCTCCATCGGATGCAATGATTCAACTAGCAGAATATGCGAATAAACATGGGAAAAGATCTGGGCGTCCATATTTCAGCCTAAATGGAACGAAGCCTGTAACCGCAGAAGAATGGGAACTCATGCGCGCGAAGTTCTACTGCGACATAGGAATTACGAATGTCTGGGACGAACCAGCTGTTCGTGGGATCGAAAGACTAAAGACTAGTTCAGAAGTTTCTCACATGAATCAAAAGCCTCTCCGTTTAATGGAGCTCATCATTGAAGCGTCATCAGATGCCCAAGATGTCGTTTGGGAGCCATTTGGAGGTCTTTGTACAGCTTCCATAGCCGCACACAAGTTAAAACGAGCAAGCTTTGCTGGTGAAATCAACCGGAAATTTTTTGAAATAGCAACAGAAAGGCTGTCGAGCTATGACCTCTTCTAGAGAACCCAAAAAGATTGAACCAAAGGCAAGCTGGTCTCATTTCGAACTTTATACAAGAGTGCAGGATGCCCTATTGTCGCTGCCTTTCAATTTCAAGACTGAAACCTACATCGAGGGGATAACTGCAACTGATATTTTTACACTAAACTCCGCACTCGGAGCTACGATAGAGAATCAGGTGGTTGATACCCTAAATCATATGAGGACATTCTGGGATCCGTCTGACAAGTATCTCAACTATTCTTTTGTCCGGCAAGCTCAAACTTTTCCAGAATGTTGTTCTTCGAAAAAATGTTAAAGAAGGCACGGACGAAGATATTATAATGGGAATTGAGCTGAAAGGCTGGTATCTTCTTGCAAAAGAAGCTGAACCAAGCTTTCGGTTTCAAGCCACGCCCGAAGCCTGCGCTGTACAGGATCTGATAGTTGTGGTTCCATGGGTTCTCAATAATGTGATGTCTGGCTCTCCGAAGGTAATGCGTCCATATATCGAGTCCTCAAGATATGCGGCAGAATATCGGAATTATCACTGGGAGCATCTTCGGGAAATCAAAGGAGACAAGGCTCAGGCGAAGGTAACTCTTGCAACTGGTGTTTCGCCTTACCCAAAAAAGAGTGATCAGATTTCAGACAAACCAGTCAGCGATAGTGGTGGAAATTTTGGTCGCTATGCTCGAACCGGACTAATGGATACATATAAAGCATCAATCATGCAAGAAGATATATGCGGTATTGAAGCTACGCATTGGTTGAATTTCTTTAAGCTATTCCAAGATAATCAAGACTCTGCAAAAATAGCCGAAAGAATCACTGCGCTAAGGACGAAAATCACCGCAAGTAAGACGGAGCAAAAAAGCATAGCGATCAAAATTTTAGATGTTATAGAAGACAATACATAAAGACATTTCCCCGCCAAGCAAAGCCGCGTTATAGCCTAACTCGTTGAACCCGACCCAAATCTGTGGGCGGGTTAACTTATTTGCGTAAATCAAAATGAAACCAGCAAATGAGCAGCAGATTTTCCACTCGCTGATCGCTCGGGACCTAACGCCCGTTCCACCACGACCGCGGTCGCTTTGTATTTGCCGTTTCACCGCGGCGCGGTGAACAGGGGGCGTTAAGGTAAGGGAAAAATGCCACGGCAACGAAACGAAGCGAATACAGTAAGGAGATTCAGATTGGAAAAAACAGCTTGGTAGCTCGTTTCATTCAGTGGTCACGGAGCCCTGCTTCCATGGCAAGATCACCAAAGACTTGACTTTTTCAGTCTCGGAGCATAGGTTACAGATGTGTAGTGCTGTGTGTAGGAGGTGCGAGATGGCTACGAATCTGGCTCTAGACGATCAGCTTCTAGACGAAGCTCTGAGAATCGGAAATTTAAAGACAAAAAAAGATACAGTAACAACTGCATTAAAGGAGTTTATACTGCGGCGTAAGCAATTGAAGTTTTTAGAACTAGATGGAACATTTGATTTCGACGACGATTATGACTACAAAAAAGAACGCTCTCGATGAAAAAGGTTCTGATTGATACGAATGTATGGAGCGCCTTTCTTAGGAGAAAGAATCCAGCAGATGATGTATTGAGGAAGAATTTATTCGAGCTAGTCGAATCATCAAGAGCGTGTATCATCGGACCAATAAGGCAAGAAGTGTTAAGCGGTATTCGAGAAGTCGAAAAGTTTCAAAGGCTTCGAGAATACCTTGAAGGGTTTGAGGATGAAGAAGTCACGACTGAAGATTACGTTGAAGCTGCAAGAATACGAAATTTATGCTCGGCAAATGGAATCGCAACATGCTCCATTGATATGACGATGGTTGCATTTGTGATTAATAGGAAATATCAAATATACACCCGAGACAATGACTTTGTTGATAATTACAAAAAGATTGTTTCGCTTGAGATTTACCAAGAAAACCCCCTGAGATAATTGAGCACAAAACAATATATGCCTGCGGCGCTCTCTTTTTCATGGAATAGCGAACGCCACACAACAAAAGTCGTTGTCACCTGCGTTGTTTGAAACCAGCGACACCTGAAAAACTTCTTGCGCTTCCGAATGAAAATGAATATATTTCGTTCAGGAGGACGAGATGCACAAGACTATCACTTTGAGGCTTGAACAAGGAAAATATGATATGATTCGCAAATTGGCTGAATCAGAGAATCGGCCGATTTCGAATTTTATTGAAACCGCTACGATACGCTATATTCAGTCGAATGAGTATGCGGATGAGTTTGAAATGCGTGAAATTAAGAGCAATAAATCTCTGAATGAGAGTATCGCCAGGGGAGTTGAAGACGCACGACTTGGACAAGGTCGATTTCTGTAATGTATCGAATCTTTATTGCAAAAGAATTTGATCGTTGCCTTGAGCATGTTACTAGTAGAGATCGCGAGAATATTGAAAAGAAGATTTCCGAATACATGGCTCCTCAATTAAAACTTGAGCCCCATTACGGTGCGAATATTAAAAAATTGAAAGGCTACAACCCAGAGACTTGGCGCTACCGAATTGGGCATTATCGCATTTTCTACTTGATTTCTGAATCGGAAAAAGTCGTCCAGTTAATCTCCATTGATCAAAGGAAAGATGCGTATTGATGCTTTGTTGTCGGGTCGCCCTCAGTTCGCCAGCAGCATCCGGAACTTGACCTCGCCGCCTTGTTCCAGGGTGGCGATGCACGGCCCGCGGCGGGGCAGCAGTTTGGCGAGGTCCACCGATCCTTCGCCGTCGGCGAGCGCCTGGGCGACATGGCGGCTTCCTCCCAGGCTGTAGAGGATGAGCTTGCTGTCGGATCCGATCGTGCTGTAGCGCAGCAGGTCGCCGTCGCGGCGCAGCGCGAACGTCGCGTGTTTCGCGGGCGTCGATACCTTGGTGCTCGTCGGCAGGACCGTGTAGGTGACGATGTTCGAGGGAACCGTCTTTCCCGATCCATCGGTGACCTTCGCCACCAGGGAGTAGGTCCCTTCTTTTGACGGGGTCCATTCGAACCGGTACGGAGCGGTATTGTCCGTGCCCAGGGCGGTCGTGGTCTGGGTGGCTTTGTCCGTCGCGTAGAAGGCGACCGAAGCCTCGCCCTGGGCCGCGTGGGCGTCGGCTTCGAGGGGCACGACCGCGCCGACCGGACTGGAATCCTTGTTCGCCGGCGCCGTCAAGGATGCCCAGGTCGGCTCCACGACGACAATATCCGGCACGGGTGGCGCGTCCATGCCCACGCCGAAGTAGAACCCCAGGTTGGGCGGCTGGTTGTACGAGTTCTGCTGCCAGGAGATGGCGGTCCGGTAGTTCGGATCGTGCATCAGGGTGTACATGCGCTGGGTGGTGGGGAACGGCGTCGTGAACACCACCATGCCGGTCTGGTCGGCCAGAGGGAAGATGGCTTCCTCGCGCCAATCGCCCACGATATCGGCCATGAGGCTGGGGTTGGACTTGGTGCTGTTGTTGGCCACGATGCTGGCCACGTTGTAGAGCGTGACGACCCGATCGGTCTTCTTGCCGACAGCGTTCCACTTGGTGATGACCGTCCGATCGAGCAGCTCGCGCATCAGGTCGCCATCCCACCAGATACCGAAGTTGTAGGTCGCCCCGCCACCGGCGGTCGTGGGCTGGGTCGAGGAAACAAGCTCTCCGGTGCTGCTGTAGATGTTGGAATTCGCGCTGCTCCAGATCTCGTAGCCCTTGTGGTTCTCGTCGATGTCGGCGGCGAGGCACCGTCCGATGTCGCCGCTGACATCGAGCTTCCACTGGATCGCGCCGGTGGTGGCGTTGCGAAGCGACATGCCGGGGATCGTCGTGCCGTTGGCACCCTCCAGGCAGGAGAAGTGTTCGAGACCCTCGATATCGGGATTGATGTCGGCCAGGTGCTGGGCGTCGCCGTGTCCAAAGCCGGTGGAGTACATGCTCTTGCCCGTTTCATCGACTCCCATGGATCCGTACATGATCTCGTCCCGACCATCGGCGTCGACATCGCCCACGATGAAGTTGTGGTAGCCCGAACCCGTGTACTTGGACGCGACTCCACTGGGATCGCTGTCCCAGGCCCACTCCTTGACGAGGCTTCCATTGCGGTACCGCCACGCTTCCAGCTTGATGCGATGGTAGATCCCGCGCGAGATGACGAAGCTGGGGTTCACGCCATCCAGGTACGCCACCGACCACATGCACTTCTCGGCGCGATGGCTCAATTGCCCGTCGTTCATTCCGGCCGATCCCCACTGGACCATGGGCTCGCGGTCGATGTACTTGCTCCAGGCGATCTCCTTGCCGGTCGCGCCTTCGAAGATGGAGATGTAGTCGGGGCCGTCGATGCGGTAGTAGCTCGAATTCTGGACTGCGGTGGATCGGTAGCTGGTCACGCCGTCGCCGTCGCGATCGCCGATGTTCTTGCCGGTCCCGTCGGTGAATCCGTCGGAGGTCCGGGTGGCCACTTCCGCCTTGCCGTCGCCATCGAGGTCGTAGACCAGGAAATTCACTTCCACCTGGTTGATCAGGTTGGGACCCAGGTTGATGGCCCAAAGGAAGGTGCCGTCGAGCTCGTAGGCTTCCAGGTAGTGGTAGGTGGTGGCCGTCGGAGTGGCATCGGTCGCAAGCCGCTTGACCACGATCTCGTATGCGGCGTTGTCGTTCAAAAAGCCCACCGAAGCGTCGTTGATCTCGTAGCCCGCGTAGCTTCCCCCGATCGAGCGGACGGGGATGGTGAAGAACTGCTTGGCCAGCGGTGCCGCCGCCACGGAACGCGCCTGCTCCACGCCGTCGATCACCGCCGCCACGCTGTAGCCCTCTCCGGTGCTGGATGCATCGGTGTAGTTCGACACGCTCAGTGCGGAGGCGATCTTCGTGGAGCCGCGATAGAGGTTGTAGCTGGCTTTGGCCGCGTATTCCGGTCCGGTGATGCGCCAGTTGACCATCACGCCGCCGGTGACGGGCACCGCGACCACGCTCCGGTCCAGGCGTTCCATCCGGTGCTGCGCATGGGAACCCACCGCCGGCAGCAGGAGAGCGCACATTCCCAGGACAAGACCACGATACGAATTCATTGGAATCCCCTTTTGGCCACTGTCGGATGATCGGGCCCTGGTAGACGCGTTCCGCCAACCTTCAAGGTACTGATCGATCCGACTTTTCGCAGGCGTAGCGCGCCTCGGGCCATTGCACCCGGTTCAATACCGCTTGCCCGATGGATCGCACCGCCTCGGAACAGATGGATGCCGAGAAGGGTTGGATTCCAACGGACTTCCGGGGGGAGGGGAACGGGGGAACCTGGTTCGAAGCGAAGATGGAGCCAGATGTCAAGACCCGTCACGATTGAACCGACAGGCAAGACCATGCCGCGAGGTCGGCAAGTTGACGCCACGCCCATCCACGGAACAGGGGGTTTGCGCACCGCAGAGGAACTATCTTGTGCGATTCGCGTGCGCGAGAATGGCGGAATTGGCAGACGCACCAGACTTAGGATCTGGCACCGCAAGGTATGGGGGTTCGACTCCCCCTTCTCGCATGCGACACCCTTTTCAACTGTGGCCAAGGAGCCTTGACGTGAACGTTGTTGTGGCCGAGCGCGGCGCCACCGAGCGCGAACTGGATCTGGAAATTCCCGGAGAGAACCTGGAATCTCTCGTGGAAACCAAGATCGAGACCTACCGCAAGAAGATCAACCTGCCTGGTTTCCGTCCCGGCAAGCTGCCCAAGGACGTGGTCAAGAAGCGTTTTGGCGCCAGCATCCGCGCCGAGGCGATCGAGGATCTGGTCGACAAGTCCATCCGCGAAGCCTTGACCGAGAAGAAGATCCTCCCCGTGGCCCCCGGCCAGGTGGAAAAGCTCGACGCTCCCGAGGCCGGACCGATCAAGGTCAAGTACCTGTTCGAAGTCGATCCCGAGATCGAACTCAAGGACTACAAGGGCCTTGGAGTGAAGCTGGACAAGACCGAGATCAAGGATGCGGATGTCGACGCCCGCATCGAGGAGATCCGCAACCAGACCGCGCAGATCGTGCGGCCCGAGCGCGCTTCGCAGACCGGCGACCTGATCACCGCCCGCTACCAGAAGATCCTGGTGGAAGGCGTGGAAATGCCCGCCCCGGTGCCCGTGTTCCAGGCCGAGCTCGGCAAGGGGATCCCGGCCGTGGACGCCGCCCTCACCGGCGCCAGCGTGGGTCAGGAACTGGCGATCGACTTCACCTTCCCGGCCGACTACCAGGACGCGAGCCAGGCCGGCAAGGCCGCCCGCTACGAAGTCGTGGTGGAAGGCGTGTTCGAGCGCAAGCTGTCGGACGTCACCGACGAGTGGGCTTCGCAGCTGGGGCCGTTCAAGACCTTGGCCGACCTGCGCGACCGCGTCCGCAAGGACCTGGAGCAGCACGCGGAAAACACCGCCAAGCAGAAGGCGCACGACGAGGCCATGGACATCGTGCTGTCGCGCAACCCCTTCGCCGTCCCCAAGGCCCGCGTGGAGCACTTCGTGAACTGGCAGCGCGATCGCATGATCCGCCAGGGCGCCCAGGTGCCCGAGCTTCCCGAACTGATGCAGGTGTTCGGCGCCGAAGCCGAAAAGCAGCTGCGTCGCCAGCGCGCCATCGAGTGGATCGCCGAGAAGGAACAGATCAAGGCCACCACCGAGGAAGTGGACGCCCGGATCAAGGAAATGGCCGAACAGGCCGGGATCTCGGCCGAAGACGCCCGCGAAGAACTTCGCAAGTCGGGACGCCTGATGGAAGTCCGCGAAAGCATCCGCATGGAAAAGACCGCCGACTGGCTGGTCTCGGCGTAAGCCGATCCCTGGCGAATGGATACAGGCCCCGGTCTCCCCAGCGCGGAGATCGGGGCTTTTTGTTTGGCGCGAGCCTCCGCTGGTTTCGCGACTTTTTGTCCCCAGGGCGCGATTTGGGTTGAACGCCCCAGGGGGTCGAGCGCGACTATGACAAGATGAAGATCTCACTCGGCTCTCTGACTCTCCCGATCCTGGCGGCCGCCGGCCTGGCGTGCGCCACCACCCAAGCCACCAAGGATTTCAACAAGAACCTGGGCCAAGGCGTCAATCTTGGCAACATCCTCGAAGCGCCGTACGAAGGCAATTGGGGGGTCATGCTCGATCCCATCGATCTCGAGTTGATCGCCGGGAAAGGTTTCAAGTCCGTGCGCGCTCCCATTCGTTGGGATGGCAGGGGCAACGATGCCCTGCGCAGTTTCTGGCGCGCATTGAGAACCGAACCCTACACGGTGGATCCGCGGTTTTTCGCCCGCGTCGATTCCTTGATCGACTGGTCGCGGCGCAATCGCCTGCTGCTGGTCATCAACGACCACCACCACGACAGCCTGTTCGCCAACTATGAACGCGAAGTTCCTCGCTTCCTGGCCATCTGGGAGCAGATCGCCGAGCGCTACAAGGGCCTTCCCAACGACTCGGTGGCCTTCGAAATCCTCAACGAGCCACACGACCAGGTGACCGCGACCCGCTGGAACTGGCTGTTGGACACCACCCTCAAGATCATCCGCAAGACCAATCCCACGCGGCCCGTGGTGATCGGCACCGCCGATTGGGGCGGGATCGGATCCATGCGCGCGCTGGAGGTGCCCGATGACTCCAACCTCATCCTCACCGTCCACGATTACAATCCGTTCACCTTCACACACCAGGGTGCCGACTGGCAGACGCCCGCGATCCCCATCGGAGCTCGCTGGGGTGGGTATTGGGATCTGCGCCAAGCGACCGACGACGTCCAACGGATCGTCGATTTCGCCAAGGAAAAAGACCTTCCTGTCTGGATCGGGGAGTTCGGGGCGCTTCCTTATGCCGACACGGTCTCGCGCCTGGCTTGGGCGGCGACCAAGGCCCGCCTGTATGAACGGGCGGGATTCAGTTGGGCATGGTGGGAGTTCAAGGCCGGGTTCGGATTCTACAACGCCGACATCGACGAATGGAACATGCCCTTGGTCAACGCCTTGATCTCCACCGACACCTCGATCATCCACTTGGGCGAACCGCCCGAAGGGGAATCCGATCAAGTCATGAACGGAAATTTCGCCTTGGGCGATTCGGGATGGGTCTTGAACCTTCCCAAGGGCAAGGCCGTCTTCCATGTGGATTCGGGCTCGGCGCTGGTGGTGGTGGATAGCGCGACGCCTGGAACATCCTGGGGCGTGCAGTTGATCCAGGCCCCCATCACCTTGAAGCAGGGCTATCGCTACGTACTCATGTTTTCCGGAAGCGCCGACCAGCCCATCAGCATCGACGCTTCGGTCGGGATGAACGAAGACCCCTGGAGCAGCTACGGATCGGCCAACGGAATCCTGCTGGGAGCGGAGCCCAAATCGTTCTTCACGAGCTTGCAGGTCCCCGCCGACGACAGCAATGCGCGCATCTGCTTCAACGTCGGCAACACCAACGGACGCGTGCGCATCGACAGCGTCAGGCTGTTCGAATACGCGCCCGATCCCGTGTCGGTGAACCCCGCCAAGCGCTCCGCGGTCGGATTCCGTCAGATCGGCGCCAGCCTGCGGCGCAAGGGTCCCGCCATGCCCGCGTCGCGCCACCTGCTGGACGTGCGTGGCGCCAGGGTGGCTTCGCTGGACTGGACGCGCCAGGGCGACACCTGGGTCGCCGACCTGTCGCAGGTCCCCCGCAACCGGCTCCTGTTCCTGGACCGCGAAGCCTCGAGGGTGTTCCTGCGCTGACCGTGGAGCGATCGGCCTTCGCATGATCCCACGGCGCCTCGCGCGCCGGGATCGGAGGCCCTAGCTCGCATCCCTGGCCATTCCCCGGGCGGCGGCAAACAGAAAAGGCAACGGGACCTGCCCCGTTGCCTTTTGGCGTTCCTGACCAGTTGGTCGGTCGGCGCTGGCCGCCCGGGTCAGTTCCCGACGAGCAGCTTGCGGACTTCGCGAGCCTTGGGGCCGGCGATCTCGGCGAAGAAGATCCCTTTGCCGGTCAAACGGATCTTGGCGGCTCCGTCGGTCAATCCGCTTTGGGCCACCAGCTGGCCGCGGACGTCGCGCACCGAAACGGTGGACCAGTTCTTGTCCAGGCCGGAAAGGCTCAGTTCGTTGCCGAGCATCTTCCAGGAGCCGACCGTGCGCGGCCTGCCCACCGACACGGGGTCGATTTCCGTCTTGAGTTCGACCCAGTTCAGGTTGTAGAGGCTCCTGGTTCCGGTGCCTTCGAACGAAAGGCGCAGGCGCACCAGTCCGGTGGGCAGGTTCACCAGGCTGTGGCTGTCGACCACCGTGACCCATTTTTGCCAGCCGCCGGTGGCCACGACCGGAACGGATGCCAGAGCGGTTCCGGCTTCGTCTCGCAGGACCAGATCGCCGCCGACGCCGTTGCTGGCCACGCGCGCATGGAAGTAGAACGGACCCGGACCGGTCACTTTGACGGCGTAGTCGGCCCAGTCGCCAGCCTCGATGTACCCCAGATTGTCGGTGCCGTCGATGTCGGCTCCCGATTCGGATTGGATTCCCGACATCGCCACGAACCCTTCGGCCTGCAGACGGCCTGGAAGGCTTGCCGTGTCGGGTTTGTCCCCTGGGGGAGGTTCGGGATAGAGATAGCCGAAGGGACCGTTGAATTCGCGGATCTTGGAGCGGACGTAGGTCCCGGAAACCGACAACAGCGAATCGGCCCACCAGCCTTTGGCACCCGCGGTGGGGAGCAATGCCGCAGATGCCTCGGCCTTGTTGGTCAGCGACCAGTTGCACCAGCCGATCTTCTTGCTCGCTGCCCAGGTGAGCCAAGCATCGGATTCGGTCGTATAGACCTTCTTGTCGGTGCCGCCGCCACCGTCGGCGTTGGAGGTGCCCCATTCGGAAATGAACAACGCCAGACCGTTGTTCATGGCGGTATTGGCCTTGTTGCGCAACGCGGCGCCATGGGAACCAGCATAGAAGTGCAGGGTGTAGGCGAGATTGCCGCCGTAGACTGTCTGATCGATGGGGTCGTAGGACACGACATCGACATCCTGCGCCCAACTGGGGGTGCCGACCAGGATGATGTTGTCAGGATCGATTCCGCGGATCGCAGCGATCACTTCCTCCGAATAGGGTTTGATCTGCGTCGCCCAGTCGATCGCCTCCGCGCCATCCGGATTGGTGGTGGTGGGTGCCTGGGCACCCATCGGTTCGTTGTAGATCTCGTAGATCACGTTGGGGTATTCACCCCACTTCGTGGCCATCCGCTTGAAGAACTCCACCGATTTGGCCGTGTGGTTGTGCGCGTAATGGTCGTGCCAGTCGATGATCACGTAGATGCCGTTGTCGATGGCGGCCTGGATCACGCTGTCGGCGCGTTGGAGGTTGGCGATGTCGCCCTTGTTGAGCGAATCCAGGTAGTTGCCGTTGCCTTCGACACCGATTGCGGCGCGGACCACGGAAGCGTTCCAATCGTAGGCGATCCAGGAAACGGCCTTGCGGTTGTAGAATTGCCCGGACCAGCCAGACCAGAACAGGCTCATGCCGGTCAACTGGGTGGGAGTGCCATGCTGGTTGACGATCTTGTTGCCGCTGACGGACAGCGCTCCGTGCATGTCCACGGGCGAGGCTGCGGGGGCCGCGGCGAAGGTCTTGATCGACAGTGCAGCCATTGCCGCGATGCCGATCCGCCAAAAATCCAATTGCATGTTCAATTCTCCTGGTTCCGAACCGGATTCGGCACAGAAGGTGCCGATGGCCGATTCCCGAGTGGTTTTGGTGGGTCGCAAACCACAAGGGAAGGGTTCACACCCCGGCCGGGTCCGGCCACAGGTGGGTGAGGGTCAGATCACCCACCGAACTGTCTCAGATGGTGATTGATGTGCTTCCAGGCCAGGATGCCCCTCTGCCTGCGGGTCAGAGGGCCAAACGCGGGGTGCGGGGCGAACGGGCGGTCTTCGGGGCGGTTGGCGGCTTCTTCCAGCAGGGCCAGCACCCGGTTTCGGTCGCGCTCGAACTCCTGGGGGCGGGTGCCTTCCTTTGCAGGGTCCATCTTCGCCGAAGTGGAAGCGCCTTTGGGCATGGGCAGATGCAGGACCAGGTGCTTGACCACTTTGCGCAGGAAGATGTTGCTGCGGTCGGAGTCGGGGCGTCGTCCCAACGCCTGTTCCAGGCTGTCGGCCACGTGGCAGAGCATTCCGCCCACCGAAAGGGTTCCCCAGCGCCGAGGCGCGTCGGGTTCCAGACGAAGGATCCGTTCTACAAGATCCGTCCGCGCTTGGAGGTCGAAGATCGATTTGGGCAAAGCGCTTCTCCCGGGACACGTTGCAATGGGGCCGAATGCGGGGAGTGGGATAGAAGATATCCCCGTCCACCGAGCTTCGCTGGCCCAATTCCTGGGTTGGGGGTGGTGACTTTTTGTCCAAGGATCTTCGCATTCGCGCACGGGGCTCGTCCATGCGGTCCTCGGCACCCGCGGACGGCCCTGTTCGTTCTACTCCCCGAGCCGCCAATCGATGGGGTCGCGGCCCGCGGCGGTCAAAAACTGGTTGGCCCGGCTGAATGGCTTGCTCCCGAAGAACCCGCGGTAGGCGGATAGCGGCGACGGGTGCACGGACGCGATCACGCCGTGGCGCGACAGGTCCACGCGTTCGGTCTTCTTGCGAGCGGGTGATCCCCACAGGATGAACACCATGGGCTCGGATCGTGAGGCCAACAGCTCCACGATGCGGTCGGTGAACTTCTCCCAGCCCTGGTTCTGGTGCGACAACGGTTGTCCGGCGCGCACCGTCAGGCAGGTGTTCAGCAAAAGGACGCCGTTTTTCGCCCAGGGCTCCAGGCTGCCGTGGCGCGGGATGGGCAGCCCCAGATCGGCGTTGTATTCCTGGTGGATGTTCACCAGCGAAGGCGGCTTGGGGATTCCCGGCGGCACGGAAAAGCAAAGGCCGTGGGCCTGGCCGGGGCCGTGGTAGGGGTCCTGCCCCAGGATCACCGCGCGCACCTGGTCGAACGGAGTGGTGTCCAGCGCCGCGAAGATCCGGCCCCCGGGAGGGTAGATGGTGGCGCCCGCAGACCTTTCGGCTTGCAGGAAGCCCCGAAGGCGACCGAACCAATCCGATGCGAAGACGTCTTCCAGGCGACTGCGCCAGCTTTCTTCGAGTTTGACTTCCGCCATGATCCCCAAAAGTAGGTCGCCCCTCGCCAAGAGGCCCGCGGCACCCCCGGTCAGCGAGCGATCAGACGGATTTTGCCATCACCGGCCGTCTGGATCGACATCCTTGGCCAGGACGGCGCCGACGGGTTCCCGGTCCGTCGTCCCGACAGGTCGAACCGCGCGGCCAGGGTCATGTCGCGGGCGGCGGCGAAGCGATCGCGTCGTCCAATGGCGCTGGTCCGGGCGTTCATCCGGAGCCACCGCGCGGCGCATCGCTGGCCGATGAGGACCATGCCCGCCGCCTTGTAGTGGATGCCGTCGGTGGATAGGCCTTTGGTCGCGACGGTGTCCACGTTCGCGAGCTTTTGGGTCAGCGCGATGTCGGCCGCCCAGATCTTGGAATAGTTGGTCCACATCGACTGTCCGTCGATCATGGGAAGCACCACCGGAAGATCAGGGACACCGGCCTTGGTCCGGATGTCCTTGACCAGGTTGGACAGGTTGGTTTCGTACTGGTTGGCCAAGGTCGCGTCCATGGCGTCGAATTCGCCTTGCAGCCAGACGAACCCCGCCCATTTCGGCGTGTACCGGGTGGTATCGAACGCGCTGTTGAATGCCTTCAGGGCATCGTCGATGGATCCCATCATGGCTGTGTAGTAGGTCCCGCCTTTGCCGTTGTTGGAACTGGGCGGGAGCCACTCGGTGGATTTCCCCAGATAGGTCCCGGAGCGCGCGACCTTGATGAACGCGAACTTCCTGCCCGGGAACGAATCGGCCAGAACCTTCCCGAACAGGAGTTCCGGTCCGAACTGGTTGTTGTTGGCGCCGAATCCGGGGCCCAACGTGGACCATTTCTTGAGCTTGGAAGCGTCGCCTTCGGCGTCCAGGTAGATCTTGATGTCGGGCAAGGTCTTCTTGTGGTCGGCCGAAAGGTCGTTGGTGCTGGTGCCCAGGCCCACCATGTTCGACTGGCCGGAAAACAGGAACAGAGGTACTTCGGTCTTGGCGGCGGAGAACGCGTTCGCGGCGCAAACGGACGCCAACGCCGCCGTCTTGACAAAAAATGATCCGCATGTCCAACGACGACGATCCATGGTCTTCGCTCCCGGTGGGTTCGGCAGGTGGCGCGACCGGAACGGAGCGCGCTCGTCGAGCGCTTCCCGTGGTGTTCCGATCCGCCGTTCCAGTTCCAAGGATAGGGTGCGATTCGCCTGGCGAGGTGGCGTTGTCGGGTCGTGCCCGTTGTCAAGCTGTCCACACCCCGCAGGCCCGAACGGGTCCGTCGCCGGGTCCGCGGAACTTATCGTTTTGCGGTTGTCGTCGTGTTCGTCGTCGGACCGCGCGCCAAGGCATCCAACCGGAGTAGACATGATCAAGGCAGCCGTTCTCGCGTTCGCGATTCTTTGCCAGGTCGCCCAAGCGGCGGATTCCACCACCAAGTGGGTGGGCACCTGGACCACCGCGCCGCAGCTGGTGGAAACCAACAACAATCCCCCGTCGCCGGGTCTGACCAACAACACCCTGCGCCAGATCGTGCGGATTTCCATTGGGGGCGACACCCTGCGCGTGAAGTTCTCCAACGACTTCAGCACCGGCGCCACGACCCTGAAATCCGTCTCGATCGCCGCCTCCAAGGGCGGGAGCGCCATCGACGCGCTCACCTCCAAGGCGCTGACCTTCAAGGGAAGCGCCTCGGTCACCATGGACGCGAAAACGTCGGTGGTCTCCGATCCCGTCGCGTTCCAGGCATCGTCCCGGATGGACATCGCCATCACCATCGTCTTCGGCCAAACATCGGCCAGCGTCACCGGCCACCCCGGATCCCGCACCACGTCCTACATCCTGGCCGGCGACAAGGCGGCCTCGACGGATTTCGCCGGATCGGTCAAGACCGAACACTGGTACGCGATCAACACGATCGACGTGCTGGCTCCGCGCAGCGCGGGAGCCGTGGCGATCCTGGGCAACTCCATCACCGACGGTCGCGGTTCCACCACCGACCAGCAGAACCGCTGGCCCGACATCCTGTCGGCGGCGCTGCTCGGGAACGCCAAGACCCGGCAGGTGGGTGTGCTCAACCTGGGGATCGGCGGCAATTGGGTGCTCGATGGCGGCGGACTGGGGCCCAGCGGTGTGAGCCGCTACCAGCGCGACATCCTGGACCAGTCGGGTGTCAAATGGGTGGTGGTGTTCGAAGGCGTCAACGACATCGGGAGCGGCGGCGTCAATTCGGCCGCGGCCGCCAAGACCAGGTCCGACAACCTGATCGCCGCCTACAAGGACATGATTTCCAAGGCCAAAGCCAAAGGACTCAAGGTCTACGGCGCGACCATCATGGCCTTCAACGGCAACAGCTACTACAACCAGTACAGCGAGTCCTGCCGCGCCACGGTGAACCGCTGGATCCGCACCGGCGGGTTCTACGACGCGGTGATCGATTTCGACAGGCTCACGCGTAGCGCCACCGACACGACCAGACTCGGCATCGCCACCTTCCAGAACGACGGCCTGCACCCCGACGCCGCCGGTTACAAGAAGATGGGCGAATCGATCGACCTGGAACTGTTCGTGGATCCCACCGCCGCCGTCGAGCCTTCGAGCGCGCGCCCCGGCCACGCCAAGATCGCGCCCAAGGCCGCCGTGACCACCCAGGGTCGCTCCTTGACCACCGAGTACGGCGCCCACCGCATCGACGGCACGCCCGCGCGATAGCGTTCGCGAACCCTGCGGCCCACCTGGAGCCTTGGGGTTCCGGCAATCAAGAGATCCTTCCGAATCGACAGTGGTTTCCCACCGATCCGCCATTAGGTTCTTTGGCGTTGTTTGGAACACAGGGGGATCGTCGTGGCGTCTTCGCGCATCGTGATCGGCATGGCATTGGCGGCGGGGGCGGCGCTGGCGGGGCTGTCGGGCGAAGTCCGGCTTCCCGACGGCCAAGGGCTGTCCGGCGTGTCCATCGCGCTGCGGGGCCGGCCCGAACTCACCACCACTTCGGGGCAGGCGGGGCGCTGGTCGCTGGGGTCCGTCGCCGTCCATCGCCGGCCGTCTGACATTTTCCGTCCAACCCGGAATCTGTCGTGGCGCGACGGCCGGTTGGAGGTCGTGTTCCAGGGGCGGTCGGCCGACGGAAGCCTGGCCCTGCACCCTGCGCACCCCGCGTTCGTCCCGAACATTTCCGCACGCGCCCATGCGGCGCTCGACACGCTGGACTTTTCCCTGTGCGCGGCCAAGGTCAGCCTGCCCGTGGGCACTCTCGATTCGGGTTCGATCGTGGTCGTGCTCGACACCGCCGGGGCGGTCCGGTCGTGCGACGCCTCGGTGCCGACGATTCCCCTCCTGGGGTTCCCCACCAGCTGGGGCAACGTCACCACCTACGGAGGCGTGGACACCTCCCTGACGTCGTCGGGCGGGGCGTGCAACTACGGGGCCACCAAAATCCGTCACTACGCCGCCATCCAGGTGAACCTGCTTCCGGGCGACGCGGCGGGGCAATGGAAGGACGGACGCGCCTGCGGGCAGGGCGCCTTGGTGCGCGCCTACACCCCCCAGGGCGTCAGGGAAGTCCATGTGCGCATCATGGACAAATGCCCCGACCCCCACTGCGGGATCGATCTGGGCGGCGCGCCCGCGGCGGCGATCATGGGCGTGCAGGCGGGCCGCTACCAGGGCGAGTGGACGTTCGTGAGCTGCAAGGGGCACCCCGAACTCTTCGACGGACCCACCCACTTGTGGACCAAGGAAGGCACCAGCACGTTTTGGTCGCTGGTGCAGGTGCGCAACCCCTGGACGGCCGTCGCGGCCTTGAGCTGGCGGCCCGTCGCGACTCCCGACACCCCGTGGTCCGACATGCCTTGGGCCACCGAAGCGGAAAACTTCTTCAAGGTCCCGTCGGGGCTGTTCGCGCAAACCGATTCCGTCGAGATCCTGGTGCGCTACGTCGATTCCACCTCGCACGGCATCCGCCTGGCGCCGCTGGACCTTTCGAGACCCCAAGCCTCCTACCCGCTGGAATAGGGCGCCTCCCCGGTTCGCCGCCAAAGCGGTTATTTTTGCGTTCCCCACCGATTGCCGCCGTACCACCGCTGGAGACACGATGCCCTACAAGATGGTTGTGCTGGATCTGGACGACACCCTCCTTCGCCACGACCTGACGATTTCCGACCGCACCCGCGACGCCCTGATGCGCGCGCAGCGGCAAGGCGTGCGCGTGGTGCTGGCGTCGGGCCGACCCACCGGCGCGATCTGGCGCTACGCCAAGGAGCTGGAGATCGCCCGCCACGGGGGCTACATCATTTCGTTCAACGGCGCGGTGGTCACCGATTGCGCCACCGAGCGGCCCATCTTCCAGCAGGCGCTGCCCAAGGAGACCATCCACGAACTGTTCGACCACAGCGTGGAACACGGCGCGCACATCCTGTCGTACGTGGACGACCAGATCGTGACCGCCCAGGCCAACGAGTGGGCCGACATCGAACAAAAGCTCACCGGCATGGACATGCGCGAGGCTCCCGATTTCAAGGGCGCGATCCAGCAGGACGCGATCAAGGTGATCCTGCTGCAGGAGCCCGCCTACCTGAAGCAGGTGTCGGAAAAGCTCCGTCCGCTGGTGCAGGACCGCATGAACATGGTGATCTCCAAGCCGTACTTCCTGGAATTCACCGACAAGGGCATCGACAAGCGGTTCAGCCTGGCGATGCTGTGCGAAAAGCTCGAGATCCTCCCGTCGGAGGTCATGGCGATCGGCGACAGCTACAACGACGTGGGCATGATCCAGTTCGCGGGCCTGGGCATCTGCATGGCCAACGGCCCGGCGGATGTGCAGGCGATCGCCGACCACGTGACCGAAAGCAACATGGACGACGGCATCGCCGTGGCGCTGGATCGGTTCGTGTTCGGGGACTGAACGAACCGGGCGTCTGGAATCGGCGGGAGAGCGAAAGCGGCAGGACCACCCCGTCCGGCTTTGCCGTCCACCCCTCCAGCGGAGGGGAATTTTAGCAGCAGGGGGGGGAGCGCTTCCGGCCAAGTCGCCATTGGGGTCTGTCTCGGTATCCAAAGCCGATTGCAAATAGGATCACTCGGGGATCACCAGGATCTGGTGGGAGCCCGCCAGATACCATGGAATCCGAGGGCCAGACCAGGTGGTCCGACCACGTACGGGGCGTTCGCGATGGATCGGTTCGTGAACACCGGTTCGAACCCGGCTATCGCAACACGATTTCCGACACGTGCACGTAGTCCCCGTGTCCTTCGGGCGACAGCGTCCGCTTCACCCAGATGCGAATCAGCTTCTTTTCCATGGCCGCGGGCAACCTCGCTTCGCCCCAGTTCCCGCGCACCCTGACTCCGTCTTCCAACCGGAAGTAACTGCCGGTTTTTGTCGCCAAGTCATCCGCGTCGTCGGCCGCCTCGAAATACCACTCGTCTTCGTCGATGTCCGGATACCCGGCCTGCCCGGCATGGACCCTGACGGCCTGGAACCTCGCCTTGCGCTTGAACTCGAGTTCGATGAACATCGGATTGACGTTCGCCGAACGAGCCAGCGTCCCCGTGTCGCCATCGAACAACCGCGACGGATCGCCGATGTCGATCTCCGAAGTCCTCACGACCGCATCGCCCGACGCCAAGAGCGCCTCGACATCCACGAGCGCGACACTTTCCGTCGACTGGAGCACGAAACAGGAGCAAAGCAGGCACCCCGCAAACAGGAACACCGGCACCGTTCGAATGCCAGCCCCACCCACCGAACGCCCCCATCTCACGCGCAGCTCGCTCCGACAACCCTCGAACCGTTTCAATTCAAGCCTCCCATGATTCCATTCAGAAGTTCAGTTCTTTTATGCTCATTCAGCGTTCCTATTACTCAGGTTCCGGAAATTTCCATTGGATAGTGGCTTGCCACATCCATGGTTGCCAAGCATCTGTCGTTTTTCCAACTCGAAAATCCAATTCACAAGCCTTCCAGCCACCTGAAATTCGCCCATAGGGAACGAGATGGCGACTCCATGTTGTCGGCTCTCTCGTTCCACCCCAGCTGTAATCGATGAACGAAACACTCCGAATCATCGCGTACCCACCGCCGACTGAAATGTTCCGAGTTCCTGTCATGGCCTCAAACCCTCCAATCGAGCCAGCTCGCGGGTCGATTCCTGCCCAAACACTCCCAACCAACATGCGGATCGGCTGGAAGGAAAGACTCGCAGAAATCTGTCCAGAGGTGAACATATTGTAATCAGCCTGAATCCCCAAAATGCCATATTTCAAGAAATGGTGACGGAAACTAGCTCCAACGCTGCCAAAATAATCGTTGTATTTAACTGGGTCATCGGTATACCTTATGCTAGACTCTGGCGCGGTTCCAATCAACGCATGATTTTCCACTTTTCCAGATGGAATAGTAGAAGGCAGGTTCATGATATGAGCCGGTCCAGCACATCCGGAAAGTCCTTCCAAGAAAAAGATCCCCACAAGCAATGCGAAAATCAGGTTCAAACCATCTCGCTTCCGGCTAGGATTGCATATCATGCGATCATCTTCGCTGCAGTATTTTATTGCGAAACCCAATTTTCCACTTGCAAATTCGGAACCCGTAGGAATTCCTTGGTGTTATTCGTTACAACACAACAATGATTGGCTGCCGCGATCGAAGCAATCAGAAGATCCATTGGGCCAATGATATTCCCAGTCTTTTCCATGGCTGCTCGAATTCTGCCGTAGAATTCAGCGGCTTTTGCATCAAAGGGTAGAATTTCAAACGGAGTCAAAAATTCATACAGGCGAGCGCGTGCTGCATCAGGATTTTGACTTTTTGCTGCTCCAAACTCCATTTCAGCAACGGTTAATGAAGAAACGCAGACATTGTCTATGCCCGCGTTCTCGATTTTCACCCGAATGGATTCAAAGCGATTTTTTAAGGTATAGATAATGATGTTCGTATCTAGCAGGAACATCAAAAAATTTCCTCGCGAATTTGATGCGGATCATTATCCCGAGTTGGAATCGCGTCTTCTGGATAGTCCCTGATTGCATTTTCAAATATATCAAGAACTTTGCTTTTAGGCATGACCATTAGCACATCGCCAATTTTGCGCATGAAGAGGTCTTCGTCCTCATCAAAGCGGAATTCCTTAGGGATACGAAGCGCTTGGCTTCTTCCGTTCATAAAGGGCTTTGTCAAGACCATGTGGACCTCCTGAATCCTTGTAATATACCGCCATATATCACAAAAAGCAAGTTTTCCAATAACTTGTAGCTAGATCAAGCCGGCGCTCCCTGGCACCTGGGGCAAGGGAAGGGAAGTGGCAGCACCAAGTGGTGCGCGGACACTTCCCCTACCATGCGGTGCCGACAAATTACGGCAGTCTGAAGGCGTTCCAAAGCCACGAGATCCACTTGTGGCGATGTTTGCCCAGGCTCAAATCCGGCTTTGTCTTCAAAATATGCCGCTGACGGCGCGGCTCACGGTCGCATCTACGGGTCAAACACACACGCCACCGTCGACGCGGCAGGAACATAGACACACCAAGCTGGAGAATCACCGAGGGTCAAGACGGCTCGCTTTGCTGGGTCACTCCGAAAACTAGACCTTTCCCTCGAGTTTTGTCGCCAAAATGCTGCCAACCAGAACCGCAGACCACCCCGTGCTTCGCAGGAGCGACGAGCGACAGGACCACCCCGTCCGGCTTCGCCGTCCACCCCTCCATAGAGGGGAATGGGCTGCAGAAGGCATCTGAGGCGAAGCCGCTGACCCGCGGCGTGAGCCGCCGAAAACTGTCGGGGGTCCAGGGGGGCGAGTGGAGTCGCAGGGTCGGCCAGCGGCCATCGCCGTAGGTACGGCGATGGAAGAAAACACCAGTGGCCGACCCGAGAGGGCTCGCCCTCCCTGGTGCCTGGATCCAAGGACCCGGCACGAGGGTCCTTGGCCCGCCGGGGTTCACGGGGGCGTCGGGCCACGCCCCCGTGGAAGGCTCGCCACCCGCCAGGGT
>Ga0116187_1001194_pt1 | contig 28444 bp, 28 predicted proteins | sample AD_JPNNA6_MetaG_FD_89755 | JGI IMG/M metagenome (GOLD analysis project Ga0116187, IMG submission 89755) | Active sludge microbial communities of municipal wastewater-treating anaerobic digesters from Japan - AD_JPNNA6_MetaG | ecosystem: Engineered > Bioreactor > Anaerobic > Digestate | place... | reverse complement strand
GAACAAATACCTTCCCTGGAGCATAACGGGAATACTGTCGCCGTCTGCCTATCCTGTTTTTAGCTCTGTGGCAGAGGTCCCCAAAGCAGTTTGGCGCAACCGACGGCTGGTTGTGGAGAAGTTCCATCCGGAGCGTGAAGGAAATTATTATTGCCTGCGGCAGTGGATATTTCTGGGAGATCGCGGCGTGAGCCAGTGCATCTACTCTTTAAACCCGATTGTTAAGGCGGCCAACACAGACCATCGCGAATACGGACCGCCTGTTCCGGAGAGCCTGCGGGAGATGCACAGCCGACTTGGATTTGATTATGGAAAGTTCGACTATGTAGTTGTGGACGGCGAAGTCATCCTGCTCGACGTCAACCGCACACCTGCCCTGGGTGGCCCTGATGGGTGGACGCAAAACGTAGCCGACGAACTGGCCGGGGGGCTTCCCTCGTTTCTGAGAGGATTAGAAGATTAGAGGGTTGGAGGGTTGGAAGGCTTGGCCAGGCCGGTGGTTTGTTTTTTGGTAAACCGCTTTGAGGTTGAAGTTCGTCAGAAGCATAGTCCTGTAAAGCCTGGACGGACAACATCACGGCCAGGGACTCTCTTTGTTTCCCCTTGATCAAAGTAAAACTCCTGAAGTTGGCATTGTCTGCCGTTTGGTAGTTTTACCTCTGGCTCAGCTCCAGCAAAACACCGCCTGTTGCTTTAGGATGGATAAAGGCTATTTTTGCGCCACCCGCGCCGTAGCGGGGTTTTTCATCAATCAGACGTACGCCTTTTGCCTTCAGTTCGGCCAGGGCCTCTTCGAGGTTTTCCACGCGCAGGGCGATGTGCTGGATCCCCTCGCCGTTTTTTTCAATGTATTTGGCGATTGGTCCGTCCGGTGCGGTGGATTCAAGAAGTTCAATTTCCGAATCGCCGACGGGGAAAAAAGAAACTCGCACCTTCTGCTCGGCCACTTCTTCCGTGCCTGCCGACACAATGCCGAGTATCTCATAGATCTTCGAGCCCTCCTCCAGGTTTTTTACCGCGATGCCGATGTGATCAATTTTTAAAACTTTCATCCTGCCTGCTCCTCATCTTTATTGATTTCCGTAAACGGCCCGGCGCGGGGTGGAATCTGCGGTGGCAGTTGTCTTTGTTCCCATCTTCACGCCGCAGGTTTCCTTCAAAACGTACACCCTTTCAGACACGCCAGCACTTGTGCGGCGGCGGTGGTCGGAGTCATAAGATCGGCCTCCACTTTTCTGAGCGTTGCATCCAGAACGTCTGCCGCGGGGCTTTGGTAAAACCATTTCTGGACTCCTTCACGCACCATGAACTTCAGCCACTCGGCTGCCTGTTCTTTTCTTTTGGCTTGCAGTTCACCGCTGGCGGTCAGTTTTTCCCGGTGCTCTAAACATATCTGCTCTATATTTTCCAGCCCGTCGGTCGTCAGCGCACTGCAGGTCACTACCGGCGGGGACCAGTTACGATAAGGAGGGGCCAGCAGATGGAAGGCTGTTTCATACTGTTGCCTGGCAATTTTCGCCCGCTCGATATTGTCGCCGTCGGCCTTGTTGATCGCCACTGCGTCGGCCAGTTCCAGAACTCCTTTTTTAATGCCCTGCAGCTCATCACCTCCGCCGGCAATCATTAGAACAAGAAAAAAATCGACCATCGAGGCCACAGTAACCTCCGACTGGCCGACACCGACTGTTTCAATGATAATGACGTTAAAACCAGCCGCTTCGCAAAGCAGCATTGTCTCCCTTGTTTTGCGTGCTACGCCCCCGAGTGTTTTCCCGGAAGGAGACGGCCGGATAAAGGCATTTTCGTTGGCGGAGAGCTTCTCCATCCTTGTCTTATCCGCCATGATGCTGCCGCCTGTTTTGGGTGAGCTTGGATCAACCGCCAGAACCGCCACCCGGTAACCCTTTTGTGTGAGCATTGTGCCGTAGCTTTCAATGAATGTGCTTTTACCCGCGCCCGGCAGTCCAGTGATGCCCAGGCGCAGGGCACTTCCTGTATGGGGTAAAAGAGCATCCAGGACCTGACGTGCGATCTCTTCATCTGAGGGCAAAGAGCTCTCGACAAGAGTGATGGCCTTGGCCAGCACACGCCTGTCACGGCCGAGAACACCTTGTATATAATGTTTTGGGTCACTGCTTTTCATACCAAAAGCCCCTGGAGTCAAGTCAGACCCCCACAGTATAGCCAAAGGGTTTGAGTCAGGCAAATTATATTTAATTGTGCCTGCCGGCGGTGAGGCGGACGTTATCATTTTGTCTTGGGCTTGAGATGGCCCGAGTGGGCGGGTTGACGACCGCCGGCAACCACCAGCCTGTTGCATGTGCGTGATAATCATTTGCCGGTGGCTCCGTTGGTGTGATATGAACACCGGACAGGGAGAGACAAATGACTGACGACTTAGGCCGCCTTTTAAAAGCAATGCATTTTTCTGCGACAAAACACCGCCACCAGAGAAGAAAGGACCAGGCCGCTTCACCCTACATCAATCATCCGATAGAAGTCGCCTGTATTATGTGGCAGATAGGAGGAGTTCGCGACACCGAGGCGATTGTGGCCGCCGTTCTCCACGACACGATCGAGGACACAGATACGACCCCTGCAGAAATAATGGAACTGTTCGGCCAGGATGTCATGTTACTGGTCTGCGAGGTGACGGACGATAAAAGCCTCCCGAAAGAGGCAAGAAAGCAAAATCAAATTGTCGGCGCACCGCACCTGTCCGGAGTTGCCAAGCAAATTAAGCTCGCCGACAAAATCTGCAATATCCACGACATCGCCCACGCACCACCCGAAAATTGGACAAAAGAGCGCAAGATGGAATATCTGCAGTGGGCCGAAGACGTGGTTTCCGGTCTGCGTGGCGTTAATCAAGAGCTGGAAAAACACTTTGACGATACACTTGCCGTTGCCCGACAAAAGATCGTGCGCCAAAGTGACGACACCGTCGGTTCCAAACAATGAACATATGGGCGTCCCGACTTGCCCAAAGGCGTTTCATAGTCAGTTTCTGCAATCATATTATCATCTTACCTCATCGTGCTAAATTATAATTGACAACAAGCCGATTATGTATAAGTTACCAGAAACATTGATGCCCAGGGCATCATCGGAAGGAGAAAACACAATGCTGGAAGTTACGGACAAAGCTTCGGAAGTCATCAAAGATTTCCTGAAAGACAAAGGCGCTGACGCGGCGATTCGAATCACCATGTCATTTGGGTGAGCAGGGCCCTCTTTGGGCATGGCTCTGGACGAGCCACGGAACGAAGACGAGGTGATTGACGACAAAGGGACGAAATTTGTTGTGGAAAAAACTCTTTGGGAACAGGCCAAACCCATCAATATCGATTTTATCAGCACCCCGCACGGGGAGGGATTCAAGCTGACTTCGAGCCTTGCGGCGCAGGGCGGCGGAGGCTGCGGATCCTGCAGCTGTTAGGACGTCGGTGGGGGAGTTTTTCTCCCCCACTTTTTTTATAATCATGCCCCATAATCAGGATATCACGCGAAAACTCGACGAGGCAGACCTGCTGCTGGCGCAAAACAGTATCGACGAGGCGATTGCGCTTCTGGAAGAAGTCCATCGTGTCCACCCGACCGAGGAGTCTGTTCTGTTGCGCCTGGCCTGGGCCAACTGGGACAAAGGCGACAGGGAGAGTTCCATCAGACACTGGGAGGAGATGTTTGAGCGCGAGCTGGAGCGAAAAGTCTTTACCGGTTTCGCCTATGATGAACTGGTAAGGATTTGCAAGCTGGAAGGAAAAACAGCCAAACTTGTTACTTTGTGCCAGAAAGCGGCTTCTGTTCAACCGGATGATCCGGGGCTGGCCGAAGAGCTGGGAAGGGCCTATCTGCTTTCGGGAGAATTTGAAAAAGCCGTCGGTGTTTTCAGTAAGCTCGTCTCCGTGGAGGATGATAACCCGGTTTATCATTGCCTGCTGGGAGAGGCGCTCCTCAATGCGGGCCGCTACGAAGAATTTGAAAATGCCTGTTGCCGGGCCGGACTCATTGAACCTGAAAATGAGGACAGGTACCTCTTTCAGGCCGCCGGCTTATACATGGAAAAACAGCTTCCCGAAAGGGCGAAGCGGCTGCTTGCCAGATGTTTGTCTATTGCCCCGGGGGAAAGCCTCTATCACTGTGCTTTGGGTGATGCTCTGTTGGCCATGAACAGACCGGCTGATGCCTTTATGGCGTATGAAAAAGCCTGTCTGACCGATCCGTCGCAAACTGCCGCTTACTGGAATCGTCTGGGGAATTCATTGATGAAAAAAGAACTTTTCGCAGACGCAATCAAAGCATTCGAGGCGGCGCTGGCCTTCGACGGGCAAACTCCCTGCGGCTCTCAGTTGGAAGCGGCGCAAAAGAAAGTTGGACTAAAGACCGTCATGCGGTCTGAAAACAAAAGTTTATAAGATGAAGATGGCTTATGGCCGCCTCGGTCAGACCTGAACATCCCAATGAACTTATTGTGGATCGCACGACCTGCTACTGCTTCTGAAGTGTCTCTTTGAAGACATGGTAGAAGTCTTCATGTTCGGTCATCGCATGACGCAGGATTTTCTCCATGGAAACTATATCGCGTTTGTTGATGATGAGATTCGCGCTTTTATTGAAGGTTGCCAGATAATCCATGGTCGGCAGAGTCGCGCTGATTAAAACGACAAAAATACGCCTGCGGACGGACATGTTGAGATTCTCCAGATAGCGAAGGACGTTATTCGTTTCCCAGACGCCTGTATCGAAATCTTCATCGACAAAAACGAGATTGAAGATATGAAAGCGCATATTTCTGAGCGCTTCCTTGTAGGTCGGAGGCTGCGCGATCAGAAATCCCATTTTTTTCAGATCTGCCGCGACTTTGTCACGGATAACCGGATCCTGCTCGCAAAGCATCGCCGTTTCAGCATCGGGAATAAGACGGCCAAAAGGCCTCCCGCCGTAATCCATAACATCCGTCATCTGTTTCATCACCGGTTTCGGTTTATCTTCAGTCATCTTCATCCCCCGTCCGATTGCTATGATTACTTATTTTACAACCAGAGCTTATCCATGTTCTTACCGTAGGAGCGGTCAACTTCCAGCTTGTCCAGATCCGTCGTTTTCTCTCCCCGCGCGTTTTTGATGGCGTCGATACCGCGCCCCACATTGGAGCGGTTCGAGGCATAGGCCCTGGCCGTTTCCTCGGTGATCAACCCCTTTTCGTAGAGTTCCACGATGCAGTTGTCGAAGGTAATCATGCCGAATGCCTTGCCCTGCTGAATAATATCGAGGAAGGTTTTTCCTTCCGACTCGCCGTGCAGGATGACGTCCTTGACGCGCAATGAGGTGCCCATAGCTTCAAACGCCGCGACGCGCCCCCCGCCGACTTTGGGGAGCAACCGTTGACAGATAACCCAGCGCAGTGAGTCCGCCAGCCGTGTCCGGACCTGATTTTCCTCTTCGAATGAAAACATGCCCAGGATGCGGTTAAGTGTTTGGCTGGCGTCGGCCGTATGCAGTGTAGTCAGCACCAGATGCCCTGTTTCCGCGGCGTTTAAGGCGATCTCGACGGAGTCGCGGTCGCGCATTTCGCCGACCAGGATCACATTGGGTGCCTGGCGTAATGCCGCACGCAGACCGTTGGCAAAGGTATCGAAATCTTTGCCCAGTTCGCGCTGGTTGACCGTCGCTTTTTTCTGTGAGTGTGTGTATTCAATCGGGTCTTCCAATGTGATAATGTGAACCGGCTGTTTTTCGTTAATATCGTTGATCACGGCAGCCAGCGAAGTCGTCTTACCTGAACCGGTCGCACCGGTGACCAGCACGATGCCGTTTTTTTCTGTGGCCACCCACCGGTAGGCGTCAGGAAGACCCAGCTCGGCGTAAGTCGGTATCTGGGTTTCCAGCTTTCTCAAAACGATGGAATACTGGTTGCGCTGCGAAAAGATGTTGACGCGGAAGCGCGCAATTCCCGGCAGCTCGTATGACAGGTCGCAGGAGCCTTCTTTGATCAGCGCCTCCATCAGCCGCCGGTCCTGATTGATAAGATTCAAGGCGAAAGTTTCCGTCTGAAAAGGAGTCAGCTTTTCAAAATGAGGTTCGAGTTCGACCGGCACTAAAACGCCTGCCGTCTCCACCTGAAACGGCTTGTCCACCGTCAGGATGACGTCGGAAATATTGGTGTTGGACTCCAGCATTTTTATCAGGATATGATCGACTTCCGGTTTTCTCATAAATAACCCCTTCTAGGCTTCTGTAAAGTCTGTGGGTTGATACTTCAAAAGCGGACGGAATCTGCCTTTCTCGTTTGATTTCACATACGCATCTTCGGCGCTGATCCAGCCCCTGTTGTGCAACTCCATGATGCTGTCGTCCAAAAGCTGCATGCCGTATTTCTTGCCCGCCTGAATCATGGAGGGTATCTGATAGGTTTTCTGCTCGCGGATCAGGTTGCGTACAGCAGGCGTGGCGACGAGAATTTCCAGAGCGACACATCGTGCTTTAATGTCCGACCTTTTGAAGATCACCTGGGAAATAACTGCTCTGAGGCCGTCGGCCAAAGTGGAGCGGATTTGCAGTTGCTCGGACTCGGGGAAAATTTCCACAACGCGGTCGACCGTTTTAACCGCACTGGTCGTATGGACGGTGGCCAGTACCAGATGGCCGGTGGAAGCGGCCTCGATCGCCAGGGCGGTGGTTTCCAGGTCGCGCATTTCGCCGACCATAATGATGTCCGGGTCTTCGCGCAACGCGCCGCGCAGCGCGGCGGAAAAACTTTTGGTGTGAATACCGACTTCACGGTGATTGACGATGCAGTTCTGGCTCCTGTGGACAAATTCAATCGGATCTTCGATGGTAATGATGTGGTCGCGGCGCAGGCGGTTCGCCTCGTCGACAATGGCTGCAAGCGTTGTCGACTTCCCGCTGCCGGTAGGTCCGGTTACCAGCACCAGTCCCCGCGGCAGCGTCGCCAGTTTAGAAACAACCGACGGCATGCCCAGCTCGGCGCAGGTGGCGATTTTCGCCGGTATTTCGCGGAATACGGCCGCTATTCCGTATTTTTGCTGGAAATAATTGGCGCGATAGCGTGCCAGCCCCGGCACTTCGTAAGCAAAGTCCATATCGCCCGTTTCTTCGAATTGCTTGATCTTATGTTCAGGTGTAATTTCATAAAGGAGAACCTTGAGCATATCATTGGTGAGCACATCGTATTTGACACGCTCAATTTCACCGCGAATGCGAATGGCCGGCTGCTGTCCGGAAACCAGATGAAGGTCTGATGCCTTGTGATCATGCATCAACTGGAAAAAGGCGTCGATTTTTGCCATGAGTGACTCCTGTGAATTTTTTTCAACTCGTTGCCTGCAGGCCAGGCACTTTGACGATTGTTTCACCTTTGAACGTATGCTATGAAATCGTGAACTTAAGTATATGGAATATCCTGCTGCTTTGTCAAGATAAGATTCCGGCTTGTTTCGGCACTGTTTCAAGCGCCGATTGTCCTTGACACGCGGGCAAACAATATATATGCTCCCCACGTTTTTTGACGATGGGGGGATGTAGCTCAGCTGGGAGAGCGCGGCGTTCGCAACGCCGAGGTCAGGGGTTCGATCCCCCTCATCTCCACCAGGCAATAATCCTGTCAGGCTCCAGAAAGTCTATTAAACCCGCCCAAGCAGCGGGTTTTTATGTTGTATGATGGCGCGTGGCCGCAAGAGGAATATTGCCAAACCGCAATAAGCTCTTCAATGCCGATCGGCGTCATCGCCAGATTTTGATTGATAAATTATTTCAATTGCATTTAATAGACGGAAAATCATTTTTTTGTCGCTTGGGCGGAGACTTGAAGGATTCTCTATGAAAATACTGTCCTACCAGCTGGCTCGCTATCTTTCCCGCAGGCTGGGTGTATGGTTTTTCCGTGCTTTTTCCTGGTGTATTGCCACCGGCTATTTTTTTCTCTTTCCGGCACGCGTGGCCGGCAGTGTCAAATTTTACCGGGCGCTTTTCCCCGGGCGCAGCTTCGCCTACCACCTGTATTGTGCCTGGAAACAGTTTCACGGTTTCACCGATGTTTATATGCACCGCTTTATTCCCTGGGTGGCCGAGCAGTCTCAATTTCACCGTGACGGATGGGAGCATCTGCATCGGGCAGTGGCCGATAAAACAGGAGCGATTGTCGTCATGTCGCACGTGGGTAACTGGGAAGTCGCCGCCCAGCGGCTGGGGCGGAAAGGAATGCCGGTGATGTTATATATGGGCGCCAAACATAAAGAACAGGTCGAGCGGATTCATAAGGATAATCTGGCCCGTCAGGGTGTGCGTATTGTGGCGACGGACGAGAAAGAAAAATCGCCCTTCGCCCTGCTGGAAGGTATCGGGTTTCTTCGTGAGGGGGGGATTGTTTCTATGACCGGCGACAGAATCTGGGGGGAGCAGACTTCCGTCACCGTTAATTTCCTGGGGCATGAAACGCGCCTGCCGGATACACCTCATTTGTTTGCGCTGATGTCCGGTGCGCCGCTGATGACTTTCTTCGTTCATCAGGACGGGGCGGGTGTGCATCAGATTAAAATTTCTCCCGGAAGAAAGGTGCAGGCCGCGACGCGTGCGGAGCGACGCAAGGCGGTTTTGGACTCGGCGCAGGCCTACGCCGATGATCTGGAGCGTTTTGTTGCCGAACACCCGTTTGAGTGGCATCATTTTGAACCGTTTCTCGGCAAAAAAATTGATCAAACGGGTGCAAGACAGACAAAATAAGTTTTGCTTTGTGCTTCATAGATAGATAAGAAGCGAACTTTGACTACAATGGGTGGAGGCGTTTATGAAAGTAAGCGAAGTGCCGCAGGACATCACCTATTACAACGGGGAAAAGCGCGCCTGCTACGCGCTTGATGACCAGGGAAACTATGTGGTCGTTCCCAGCTCCGGCTGGGAGGCGGAAGCTATTGTCAACGGCCTGGCCATGGAAGACTGGGAGGCAAGGCTTGCACAGATCAGAAAAGAGGTGCTGGCCGGTCGTCAAAGTCCTCTTAGCTATTACATGGAGCTCAGGCAGATGACACCGAAAATTCTGGGACAGACGGCGGGAATTGCCGTGTTCCGTGTCAAAAGGCATTTTCGTCCGGAAATTTTCGCTAAGCTCAAACCACAAGTACTCGCGCGTTACGCGAAAGCGCTGGCGGTAAGCACGGAGGAACTTCAGAAACTGCCTCAAACACCAAAAGGAAGGTAATTACATACATATGACTACTGAACTGACTTGTGCGGGGAAACCTTTTAACCACCTGCATGCTTCCCACTGTGAAAGCGGCGTCACCGCCTCTCTGTTTCAGGACAAGGGGGTGGATCTGTCCGAGGCGATGGCTTTCGGCATCGGCAGCGGCATTTTCTTCGGGCACCTGCCGTTTATCAAAATGGTGGGGCTGCCCGTAACCACTTACCGGTCGCGGCCCGGCACTCTTTTTTCCAAAGTGGCCAAAAGGCTCGGTGGTAAGTTTGTCACGAAAAAATATTACAACTTCCCGTGGAAGACAGACCGGACGAAAGAGGGCATGGACGATCTGCGCGCCCTGCTTGATTCAGGGAATATTGTTGGTCTGACCACCAATATCTACTGGCTTTCCTATTTCCCAGACCGGTTTCGTTTTCAGTTCAACGGCCACAACATCATTGTACTGCGGGAAGTTAAGGACGGGTTCCGTGTTGCAGACCCTGTTTTGGATCACCCGGTGGATTGTCTGACCGAAGATCTGGAGCGGGCGCGTTTTGCCCGCGGCCCTCTGGAATCGAAGGGATACATGTACTATGCCAAGTCCGTCAATCCAAAACCCAACTTCAGGAAGGCGTGCATCGACGCGATCAGGGACTCCTGTAATATGATGCTGCGTACTCCTTTTCCCTTTGTCGGCCTTATGGGCATGCGTTATCTGGCCAGGCAGATCATTAAAAGCCCTACGGCACTGGGCGTACGCGAGGCGCGCCGCCGTCTGGCCAATGTGGTTCGTATGCAGGAAGAGGTAGGTACGGGAGGTGCGGGTTTTCGTTTCATGTATGCGGCCTTTCTCCAGGAAGCGGCCGCCCTGTTCGGTTCCGACGAGCTGGCCGGGCTTTCCAAAGAGATGACCTCCATCGGCGACATCTGGCGGCAGTTTGCCGTTGTTTCTGCCCGTGTCATTAAGGAACGTGGTTCCGGAGAAGAGACCTTTGCCAAGGCAGGCGGTCTGGTGCTCATCTGCGCAGGAAGGGAAGAACAGTTTTTCCGGGATCTTGATTCCGTGGCAGGGAAACTCAAAGCATGAACGCTCTGGATATTTATGGCGTGACTTACAGTTACGGTAATGGGACGGAAAACGCCCTCGAGGATTTTTTCCTTTCAGTCGCCAATGGCCGTATGCACGCTCTTCTGGGGCCCAACGGCGCGGGCAAGTCCACTTTGATGAGGATCGCTACCGGCCGTTTAAGGGACTATTCGGGAAGCATCTCCGTTTATGGCCGTATGATGCCGGACAGGGAAGCTCTTTTGTCTATCGGTTATGTCCCGCAGCCCATATCACTTTACACGGGACTGACCGCTACGGAGAATCTGCGCTTCTTCGGCGCGATGGCCGGCATGCCCGGTGACAGAATCGAGGCGCGGTCGCGGGAAGTTCTGGAGCAGACAGGCCTTGCCGGTCATGCCCGAGAATTGGTTTCGACTTACTCCGGCGGCATGCAGCGCCGCCTGAATCTGGCCGTGGCCCTTCTGCATTCCCCCACACTGCTTTTGCTTGATGAACCGACCGTCGGCATCGATCCCCAGAGCCGCCATCATATTTATGAGACACTCACAGAACTCAATGCCGCCGGGATGACCGTTCTTTTATCCACCCATATCATGGAAGAAGCCCAGAGGCTTTGTCAGGCGGTTACTATGGCGGACAGGGGCAGGGTCATTTATGAAGGCCCGATGTCTGAAATCGACAATCTCGAGAAGTTTTTTCTGGAAAAGACGGGCCGGGGGCTGCGCGATGACTAGGCGAAAAGGCGGGGCCGGATTGAGCATTTTTCTCAACCAGTTTCGTCAGGTAATGGACCGAGGTGCGATAAAGAATAAATGAACGGGAAATTAAAAGAGCTGATTCGCAAGGAAATGCTGATTCTGTTACGCGACCGTCAGACCATCATGCTTTTGTTTCTGATGCCGGTCGCTCTTATTTTCTTTTTATCTCTGGCGATGGAAGGAGTCTGGACGGACAAGCTGACCGGGCGGAAGATACAGCTTGTCGTCAAAAATGAAAGCTCCTCGTCTAAAGCGAAGCTGCTTGCGGAAAAAATAAAAAACAACCCGGCGATTTTAGCGATTCAGGCCCGGCAGACCGACAATGACCTGATTCTGGCCGATGGTAAAACGCAGCTGGTGGTGACGATTCCCGAAGGTTTCGAAACAGGCGACAGCCCTGTGGTGCTGTATTTCGAGCCGTCCATCGACGCAGGATATAAAATAGCCGCACGCTCGCTCATCACGTCACTTGCGGTGGAAGTGTTCATGGACATCGACAACCTCGAGGCGGTCATGCAGTCGCTGATTGTCGAAAAGGCGAAGCCCAACCGCGAGCTGCCCACACCGCTGCAGCAGACGGTTCCCGCCTACGCGATTTTTGCAATGTTTTTTATTTCCATCCCTCTGTCTATCGGTTTCTTGAAGGAAAAAAACGACGGCACACTCCAGCGTCTGTTCACCTACCCGGTCAGTACCCACCTTGTAACACTGGGGAAAATCATCCCCTACTATCTGATCAACGTGGTGCAATTTGTTCTGATGATGCTTGTCGGTGTATTTGTCATGTCACACTTCATCAGCCATGCCTTTTATCTGGGGGAACATCCCTGGCAGATGATCCCGGTGACGCTCGTAGTGGCGGCGGCCACTACCGGCTTCGGCGTGCTGATTGCCGCACTGGGCCGCACCCAGGAGCAGGCCTCAACGCTCGCGGCGGTGGGAACTGTGCTGATGGCTGTTTTTGGCGGGATCATGGTGCCGCACGCGATCATGCCTGTCGTATTGAAGAAGGCGGCGGTGATCTCACCCATGTACTGGGCTCATCAGGCTTATCTGGATATATTTCTGCGCTCGGCGCCCTTTTGCGGGATCGCGCCGAAATTAATTGTATTGACAGTGTTTGCCGGAATTTGCTTCTATATCGCCGGAAGGAGAGTTAAATGGATTTAGAAAAGGCTTATCAGGAGTTGGGGGTGACCTCGAGGGAGGATTTGATTTTCAAGCTCAAAGAGCTGATTATTCGCGCCTGTGAAATTCAGGATGTGCGCCCCGAGGATGTTCCCACGGACGTTCCCTTTATCGGCGGTCCCGGGCCGCTCAAACTTGATTCACTCGACGCAATGGAAATCGCCATGGAGCTTCGCTACACATTCGGCGTGGAGCTCAAAAACGCCTCCACCGCTGCAGCGGCCATGCAGTCTTTCGACACGCTGGCGGATTTCGTGATTGGGGCGCCCAAGGTTAAAAAGTGAAAGATGATGCCATCCATATCCGCGGCTGGGGAGCAGTGACCACCCTGGGCTGGAGCGCTCCCGAAAGTGCGGACAAGCTCATCGTGGGCGATGTCCATCCGGCGGGCGTCTGCGCCTCGTCGCATCTGACCGATCGTGAATTCAGGGCCTTTGAAGTCGCCTACGACGGAGATCCCCTCCGAAAATCGCTGGCCATGCTCGATGCCTGCATTTCCGAGGCCTTCACCCGCGCGGGCCTGACCCAGGAGGAAATCGCGGAAAGCTGCCTGTTTATGGGCACCACCGGCGGACTATTCATCCGCAACGAGCATGAGTTTGTGGAAGAGGTGCGCCGCTATCCCGACAGGGAATCGCCGCCCATTTCGTGCCGTAACCGCGGGCCGGGGGAAGTGACGCAGTTTGTCGCCGAAAAATACGGCATCGGCGGCATGATCTTCACGCTGAGCATGGCGTGTGTATCCAGCTCGCATGCGCTGGTGGCGGCCGCAGACCTGATCAGACACAACAAATACCGTCGTGCGATTGTCATCGGCTTCGAGCCCTTGCTGAACATGACGCTGCATGGGTTTGCCAGCCTGCTTCTGTACGATCCCGACAGCTGCCGGCCGTTTTGTAAATCGCGCATGGGCATGCAGATCGGTGAGGGCGCGGCCTGCGTTGTTCTTGACCGCGCAAATGACGAAACCAGGGCCGGCAGCCGCTACACGTTTGCGGGCGGATATCTGTTCAGCGACAACACCTCGCTCACCTCCGCCGGCACGGATGGCGCGATGGTGGATTCTGTGGTTCGCGAGGCGCTCCGCCGGGCGGACATCCGCACAGATGATATTGTCGCCATCAAGGCGCACGGCACGGGAACCCAGGACAATGACCTCTCGGAAGGCCGGGGGCTGGTCAGGGTTTTTGGTGAAAAACTTCCTCCAGTGGTGTCGTTAAAAGGGGCGATCGGCCACCAGCTGGGTGCGGCCGGAGCGGTGGAAACAGCCTTGTGGCTTTCCTGCCTGGAAGCGGGAACCATCCCGGTGAGTTTCGGCTTTACCGAGGTCGACCCGAAAATCGGGTTTGCCCCGTCGCAGGTCAACCGGCCGGCACCGGACGGCGCGTATCTTTTTAACTTTTTCGGCTTCGGCGCCACCTGCACCAGCTACGTTATTGAAAAAGAGTCGTATAAGAGCTGACTATGCTGATTGAAAAACAAAATGACCCTGTCAATGTAATTGCGGCAAGCTACCTCGGGCCTTCTTTAGTGCCCAATGATGAACCGCCCTGGCAGGAGTCCATGCTGCCTCTGGCCTGCGATGATCTGGTCCAGAAGGTGCTGGGACAGCAGATCCGGCGGGCGGGCAGATTCATCAAAATGGTCTGCGCCGGCGCAGCCTCCTGTTTACAGCAGGTTGCACCGGAAGTGCTAAATGGTAGCAAAACCGGTATCTTTTTAGCCACCGGCCTGGGCAACGGCGATGAAATACTGCCGTTTGTCACCCAGGTGTTCAAACACAGCGGCGGTTTCCCCAGCCCCAACCAGTTTGCCAACTCCGTGAGCAACGCCGCCGCCTTTTTTCTGGCGCGCCACTCCGGTGTAAAAGGGGTTATTCTGACCGTATCCGATGAGGAGCTTTCTTTCGAATCCGCCTTATGGCTCGCTAAATGCTATCTGGCAAGCGGTGAAATAGACCTGGCGCTGGTCGGCGGCTGCGACGTTTATACACCCACCGTTGAGGAATACCGGATGAGGATGAACGCGCTTGCGGAAAATTCGCGGATGCTGCCTATCGGCGAAGGGAGTTCCTGGCTTGTGCTGGGAAAAGACATGCGGGAAAAAATAGGCGACATTTACACAGTACAGGTCAGCGCGCGAAAAACAACTTCCCCGGATTCAGCACAAGGTGATGACATCCTGGCCGCCCTTCCGGCCGGATTGGTCTCCGAGCGCAAACTTTGGCTACCTGGTTTCCGCCTGAAAAACCCGGTCGCTCCGTCCGGCTTTGATCTTTTTGACTATCTGCCTTATTCCGGCGTCTTCCCGACAGCCTCGGCTTACGGCCTGGCCTCGGCACTTAGGAATAACCCCTCCACGCTTGTGGTCTCTAGTAACTTTTCCGATTCCGGCAGGCAGGCCATGGTCGTTGCCGTCTCCCGGTAGAACCACGGACATGAATACCGCAAGACAAAAAAAACGCATTGTGCTGGTTCACCCGCGTGGTTTCAACTGGCTTCCCGGCAGGCGCGACATCACCGATATCGCCAACCGCATGGTTCCTCAGGGGCTCCTTTCCATGGCTGCATGGCTTTCCCGCGAAGGCCATGACGTTTACGTCTTTGACTGTCTGGGGCCGGCTGTGCCGCTGGACATCGACAAACAGGCCAGCGAGATCCTCAATTTTGAACCGGACATTGTCGGTTTTTCCGCAACCACGTCATCTTTTCCCGATGCGGCCGAACTGGCGGAGAAAATCAGACAGGCACACCCCGGAATAATAACCGTCTGTGGCGGAGTGCATGCCTCGGCGCTGGGTGAAAAACTACTGGCCGGTTACCCTTCATTTGATTTTCTGGTAGCCGGCGAAGGCGAGCTGACAATGAGCGAACTTGCCGCCGGATGTGACCCGGCCGGTATTGACGGCCTCGTCCGCAGGGAAAACGGGCATGCCCTGGCAAACCAACCCAGAAAGCATATCGCCGATCTGGATAGCCTGCCTTTCCCCGCTTATGAAAAACTCCGGGGATTCCCGCGCGATTACCACCTGCCGCTTTTCTCCTATGTGCATACGCCCGGCGCGACGATGATCACCTCGCGCGGCTGCATGTATTCCTGCTCCTACTGCGACCGCTCGGTTTTCCGAAAGGGCTACCGCTACAATTCCGCCGAATACATCTACGCGCACATGAAATATCTTTCCGATAAATTCGGCGCGCGGCACATCAACATCTACGACGATCTTTTCACCGCCAACCGGCGGCGCATCGTCGAACTATGCACGAAACTTGCGCAAAAGCCGTTGGGCATGAATTTCAACTGCGCCGTGCGCGTGGGCTACACCGACGACGATCTTTTGATGATGCTCAAGGAAGCCGGCTGCCTGATGGTGTCACTGGGCATTGAATCGGCCGACCCGGAGATGCTTGCCCGTCATAAATCCGGCGTGTCGCTCGATGATGTGCGCGACACGGTAGCCCGCATTCAGTCCGCCGGTCTCCGCGCCAAGGGGCTTTTCATGATGGGTCTGCCTGGCGAGACGGAAGAATCCATCCGCCGCACATCCGATTTCATTATTTCCCTGGAACTCGATGACATGAATATGGCCAAGTTCACGCCTTTTCCCGGCGCGCCCCTTTGGCCGACTATCCGCGAGGAGGGGACATTCAATGAAGACTGGCGGCTCATGAACTGTCTGAACTTCGTGTTTGTCCCGAAGAGTATCGCCTCGCGGGAAAGGCTCGATCAGCTCTACAATGAACACGTCAAGCGGTTTTATTCCGACCCGGCGTGGCGCAGGCGATTCCGCAGGCGCATCTGGGAGCATCGCAGGAGCCTGTGGTATTTTTTACGCCACCTGCCTTCCTTCTGGTCTGCCAAAAATCAGTTCGAACCGAAGCGGGAGCGTTTTGACGCGCAAGACGATGGATAGGAGGAGAAAGGAGAAAGGATAAAGGACAAAGGCGAAAGGCTAAAGGCCACATCATGAATATCTCTGGTTTTTGAGCAGCTCCGCCTGATGGTGGGCGGCCAGAGCGTCGATTACGGGGGCGATGTCTCCGTTGATGAAGTTTTCCAGATCATAGCGGGTAAGGTTGATGCGATGGTCGGTGATTCTCCCCTGCGGATAATTATAGGTACGGATGCGTTCAGAGCGGTCGCCGGAGCCGACCTGACTTTTGCGCGTTTGCGCCTCCTGGGCGTTTTGCTTTTGCACCATCGCGTCCAGAAGCCGCGCCCTCAATACCTTGAGCGCCTTGGCCTTGTTCTTGAGCTGTGATTTTTCGTCCTGGCAGGTAACCACAAGTCCCGTCGGTAGATGGGTGATGCGCACGGCGGAGTCGGTCGTATTGACGCTCTGGCCGCCGTGGCCGGTGGAGCGGTAAACATCGATGCGCAAATCATTGGGGTCGATGTTTATTTCCACATCTTCCGCCTCGGGCAATATGGCCACGGTCACCGCCGAGGTATGGATACGTCCTTGTGCCTCCGTGACCGGAACACGCTGGACGCGGTGCACGCCGCTTTCATATTTCAGGCGACTGTAGGCGCCCCGGCCATCAATCTGGGCGATGATTTCTTTGAAACCGCCCATGCCGCCGGCCGGTGAAGAACTGACTATTTCCACCCGCCAGCCCTGCTGTTCCGCATAGCGGGCGTACATGCGAAATAAATCGCCGGCGAACAGGCCGGCTTCGTCTCCCCCGGTGCCGGCGCGGATTTCCAGAAAGACGTTTTTATCGTCATTGGGGTCTTGGGGCAAAAGCAGGATTTTCAGTCTCTCTTCCAAGGAAGAAATCTCCTCTTCCAGGGCGGGAATTTCTTCTCTGGCCATGGCGTGGATTTCTTCGTCGCTTTCGCCCAGCAGTTCATGATTTTCCGCCAGAAGTTTTCTGGTTTTTTCATATTGGCGGATCGTTTCCACAAGCGGCGTTAAATCCGCGTGCTCTTTGGCGTACTTCTGATACATGCCCTGGCGCGAGACCACCTCCGGGTCGGCCAAAAGCCCTTCCAGCTCCTGGTAACGCAGCTCTATATCATGAAGTTTGTTTAGGATCGCATCCATGGTTCGTCTTTATTGTCAAAAAATAATTTAAAGGGGAAAACAGGCGTGTATTGCCCTGACTCTCAGGTAGGGCATAGCTACAAATGCCGGGAATGTGCCGGTGTGTTGACCATGGGATAGCGTGTGAAAGATAGCATTCCGGTGGAGGCTCTCAGGCCTTTGCTTTTTTGGCCGTCGCGGCTTTGTCTTTCTGCTCGTATTTCTTTTTGAATTTCTCCACGCGGCCCGCCGTGTCCACTATCTTTTGCTTGCCGGTAATAAAGGGGTGGCAGTTCGAGCAGATATCTATTTTTATATCTTTTTTGGTGGAACGGGTTTCAATCACATTGCCGCACACGCAGGTAATGGTTGTCTCTTTGTATTCGGGGTGGATTCCCTGTTTCATTTTTTTCTTTTTCCTCCTGACACTTGATCCGAATCTCTATAGGCTCTAATTCTGGAACGGATGCGCTGCCTTATCGCATAACATATAAAACTTCAAGGTAAATATTATCCGTTTATGCTTCTTTGCCCTGCGGCTACGAACTCATCGACTCTAAAAACTCCTGATTGGTTTCCGTCTTTCTGATTTTACCGATGATGAATTCCATCGCGTCCACAGGATTCATTTCCTGCAGTAAACGGCGCAGAATCCACACACGATTGAGAATGTTTTTGGGAAGCAGCAGTTCTTCCTTGCGCGTGCCGGAGCGGATCAGGTCAAACGCGGGGAAGATGCGCCGGTCGGCGATCCGCCGGTCCAGATGCAGCTCCATGTTGCCTGTGCCCTTGAATTCTTCAAAAATGACTTCGTCCATCCGGCTGCCCGTATCGATGAGCGCGGTGGAAATGATCGTCAGACTGCCGCCGTTTTCGATATTGCGTGCCGCGCCGAAAAAACGCTTGGGTTTGTGCAGCGCGTTGGAATCGACACCGCCGGAGAGCACCTTGCCCGAGGGGGGCACAACCGTGTTATAGGCGCGCGCCAGCCTTGTGATGGAGTCAAGCAGAATGACCACGTCTTTTTTATGCTCGACAAGGCGCTTGGCCTTTTCAATGACCATTTCAGCCACCTGCACATGGCGTGTGGCGGGCTCATCAAAAGTCGAGGAGATGACTTCGCCCTGCACGCTGCGCTGCATGTCCGTGACTTCTTCGGGGCGTTCGTCGATCAGAAGAACCATCAAGACGACTTCCTTGTGGTTGGCGGTGATGCTGTGGGCGATATCTTTGAGCAGCACCGTTTTTCCGGCGCGCGGCGGCGAGACAATCAGAGCCCTTTGCCCCTTGCCGATGGGGGCGAACAGATCGAGCATCCGTGTCGAGTAGTTTTCCGGGTCGAATTCCAGGTTTAGTTTTTGATCGGGGTAAAGGGGAGTCAGGTTGTCGAAAAGAATTTTGTCGCGGGCCTGCTCCGGGCTTTCAAAATTGACTTCATCAACCTTCAGCAGGGCAAAATACTTTTCACCCTCTTTGGGCGGGCGCACCTCACCGGAAATAGTGTCGCCGGTGCGCAGGTTGAAGCGGCGGATCTGCGACGGTGAAATATAAATATCGTCCGGGCTGGGCAGGTAATTGTAATCGACTGCGCGCAGAAATCCGAAGGCGTCCGGCAGAATTTCCAATACGCCGGATCCGGAGATGACGCCGTTTTGCTCGGCCTGGGCCTGGAGAATCGCGAAAATCAGATCCTGACGACGCATGCCGCTGGCGCCGGGTACCTCCAGGTCTTTGGCCATGTTGTTGAGTTCGCTTATTGGCAGCCTTTTGATGTCCTCAATGTTCATAATTATATTCCTTGGCTTCAATTAAATATAGTATTGATATTTATACGAAATTAATGGTTTGAGCCGTATTAATGCTTGAAGCGGGCGTGGACGCTCACGATTACAATCACTTGCAGATTTAATATCGGCTTGTTTATTTGAATACTTGAATCGCTCCAAAAGACGGGACCGACACGGCCCCTGACGAATTGTCAGCACATTATATGAATCGATAAAGCCTGTCAAGATATTTATTAGAATTATTACCAAAAAATAATCCGGCCGGTTTTGCCCGTTTTTTTCCGGCAGCTAAACCGGCCTTTGAAGAAAAAACTCTTATGCCAGCCCGTTTACTTACAGACGATAAAGGCTGCCGGCATGCAATAATTTTGTTCGCTGTGGGGCGTGTCAGGCCGTCAACAGCGGGAGGTTTCTCTTCGGCGGCTCGCTTTCGTCGTCCGACCGGCCGTGATCATCAGTAACGGCGACGGTTGTGCCGTTGATTACGGCGGCCAGCTCGGCCGCAAATGATTCCATGAGTTTTGCCTGTCCCTTGAGCTCTTCGGACGCGGCGGCGGTCTCCTCTGCGCTGGGGGCAGCCTGCTGGACAACTTTATCCATTTCGGGCATAGCTTGATTGATTTGATGGATGCCCTGTGCCTGCTCGCCCGAGGCGGCCGCGATTTCTTCCACCAACTGCGTCACCTTCCGGGATATTTCCACATTGGACTGGAATGCCTCGCGTGTTTTAAGAGTCATCTCTCGTGTGCTCTTGACGGCCTGAATCGTATTTTCAAGGAGTGTGGACGTGTCTTTGGCCGCCGTTGCGGAGCGCATCGCCAGATTACGCACCTCGTCGGCGACGACGGCAAATCCCGCCCCTGCCTCGCCGGCGCGCGCGGCTGCCACGGCGGCATTTAGTGCCAAAAGATTGGTCTGGAATGCTATTTCATCGATATTCTTGATGATTTTTCCTGTTTCTTCGCTTGTTTTCATGGCCTTTCCCACCAGGTTTGCCGTCTGTCCCACATGATGATTGACGTTATCGACCACCTGAGCCATTTCGCCCATCAGCGACTTGGCCTGCCCGGCGTTGTCCGCATTGCGCTGCGTCATCGAAGACATCTCCTCCAGCGATGCGGAAGTTTCTTCCAGGGAAGAGGACTGCACGGAAGCGCCTTCCGCAAGCTCCTGGCTGGCGGAAGCCACCTCCATGGCGGAAGCGGCTACATGTTCGGCGCCTTATATGCCCCCCCTGATATTTTATTTGTGTTGTTCTGACGAAGCAAAAATGGCAGTGTTTTCAGCCACAATGCCTTATCGGGTAATCGATGGGAAACTTCAAAAAAAATTTCCTTGGTGATTTACTTCATCTATTGGTTGTGCATTTCCTCCGGCGGCCGGGGTTTTAAGTTTTTCCTTGCTTAGTTGACCCGGCTGAATTAAATAAATCCTACATTTAAAAAGAGAGGTTAACTGATTCCATGACTGACGAAACCTTCCGTGATGAGACGGACCTGCCTGCAAGTGAGGATTTAGGCGATATCCGCCTTGATGAGCTGACCGGCCCGTTGCAGGCGGCCTGTGACCGGGCAGGCTGGAAATCACTGGTGCCGGTACAGGCCAGGGCGATTCCTTATCTGCTGGCCGGGCGTGATGTGATGATACAATCGCGCACCGGCAGCGGCAAAACCGGCGCGTATCTGCTGCCGATCATGCAAAAAGTGGATGTGCGCAAAAAAGCGGCCCAGGCGCTGGTGCTGGTGCCGACGCGCGAACTGGCGCTGCAGGTTTCCCTGGAGGCAAAGCTCCTGGCCGGTGACACAGAATTTAAGACCGCCGTCGTTTACGGGGGCGTCGGCTATGGTGCCCAGCTCGAGGCATTCCGCCAGGGGGCACAGCTTGTGGTCGGCACGCCGGGGCGCATTCTCGACCACCTGCTCAAGGACACATTGTCTCTGGATAATTTGAGGATCCTTATTTTTGATGAGGCCGACCGGATGCTGTCGATGGGTTTTTATCCCGATATGGTGAAAATCCGCAAATATGTGCCCATCGGTAAAATCGCCAGCAGCATGTTTTCCGCCACCTACCCGCCGCAGGTGGTGCGCCTGGCCGACCAGTTCCTTAAAAGCCCCCGGTTGTTGAGCTTAAGCGGCGACCAGGTGCATATCGCGGAGATTGAGCATGTGTTTTATGTTGTGCCGGGGATGCGCAAGGAGAGGTCGCTGGTGCGGATCATTGAAATCGAAAACCCCGCCTCCGCCATTATTTTTTGCAACACGAAAGATGCGGTTCATTATCTGTGTATCGTTCTGAAGCGCTTCGGATATGATGCGGACGAACTGAGCTCAGACCTGGCGCAGACAGCCAGAGAGAAAGTGATGGCACGCGTGCGCCGGGGGGCGCTCAGGTTTCTGGTGGCCACTGATGTGGCGGCACGCGGCATAGACATCCCGGAGTTATCGCACGTCATTCAATATGAACCGCCGGAAGACCCGGAAGCCTATATTCATCGGGCCGGACGTACCGGCCGGATGGGCTCCGGCGGCGTGGCCATCTCGCTGGTAGCGGAAATGGAGAAGTTCAAGCTGCAAAGCATCGCCCGCCATTACAATATCCGTATGGAGGAGAGGCAACTGCCGGGCGACGAAGAAGTCGAACAGGTGGTTGCCCAGCGGGTCACTGCCCTGCTGGAGGGGCGCCTGCGGGTGCGTGACAACCTGCAACTGGAGCGGATGCGCAGATTTTTCCCGCTGGCGCGGCAACTCGCTCAGTCGGATGAGGGCCTGTCACTCATGGTCATGCTGCTGGATGACTACTATCAGCAGTCGCTTCATGCGCCTCCACCTCAGCCCGCCCCCGAACCCGACGAGAAAGAGGCGTTGAAAGCTCAATCCACCCTCAAAAGGAAAAGGACACGCCCCCGAAAAAGAAAAGAGCAAAGGACGTAACCATGATGAGCCTACGCCCATATTACCTGAAAATATTTTACATCCTTGCCGTTTGCTTTTGTGCCGTTGCCTTGCTTTCATGCAGTCTTGTTCGCAAGGAAACACAGCCCGTGTCTCCCCCCAAACAGGCGAAAATCGCCGTTGTGCTGGGTGCGGGAGCCTCGCGGGGCTTTGCGCATATCGGCGTGCTGAAAATTCTCGAGACCCATCGCGTGCCGGTGCATATGGTGGTTGGCACCAGCGCCGGCGCTTTTGTCGGGAGCCTCTATGCCTATGGCTTTAGCCCCTTTGAGCTGCAGGCCATCGCACTGGTCATACAAAAAGACGATGTGGCCGATTACATCATTCCTGACAATGGTTTCATCAAAGGCGAGAAGCTCGAAAATTATGTCAATAACCGGGTTAAATTCACCCCGCTCGATAAACTTAAAATTCCATTTTACGCTGTGGCCACCAACATACAAAACGGTGAGGAAATGATTTTCGGCCGGGGCAATACCGGCCGTGCCGTGCGGGCGAGCTGCGCTATACCCGGTATTTTCAATCCCGTGATCATCGGTGAAAATATGTATGTGGACGGGGGAGTGGTCAGTCCCGTGGCGGTTCACGCGGCCAGACGTCTCGGTGCGGATATCGTCATTGCGGTGGATATCTCCTCGGGCGTCACCCCGACCGCACCGACGGGAACGCTTGAAACCATTATGCAATCGGTGGATATCATGCACAACAAAATGTCGGTGATCCAGCTAAAAGGTGCAGATGTAGTCATCAGACCAAAAGTCACGCATATTGGTTCAGGCGATTTTACAAAAAGGAACGAGGCGATCATGGAGGGGGAAAAAGCCGCCGCCGAGGCCATGCCGGCAATCAATCAGGTTATAGACAGCCTCAGGCAGGGGGAGAGGCTTCCATAATCTTTCATTTTTACGAAAGCAGGAAAGGGGGAATAAAATGACGAGGATAAACAGCTTTTTAAATGTATTTTCCAGGCGGACTGCTCTGGCTTCAATTTTTTGTCTTCTATTTGTATCGTTTACTTTGATCAGCTGCGGCGGTGGGGGAGGTGATTTAGGCGGCGGGATTATACAGGTGGATCATCCCTCCCCTGTTTCTGCCAAAGACATCACGGCGTTTTCTTTCACTGATGACGCCAACAGCGCCCTGACGCAGGATGTCCACGCTGCCATTTACGGCACGAACATCTTGGCCACCGTTCCCAACGGAGTGGATCGCAGGGCGCTGGTAGCGACCTTCGCCACGACAGGGCAGACGGTCCGGGTCGGCCCAACCGCACAAACCAGCGGTGTGACGGAAAATAATTTTACGGGACAGGTTACCTACACTGTTGTGGCTCAAGACGCGACCGAAAAAAATTACAGGGTTACAGTCAATGAAGCGGCCGTGCCTACCGGCGCCATCATCGCCGATCACCAGGCGGCGGCGGCTTTTACTTCAATACCGACAAGCGCCATCACAAACGCCAAGACAAATTTGCACATCGCCTACGGCCACACCTCGCACGGCAGCCAGTTAATTACCGGCATGAATGCCCTGGCTTCGTACAATAACCTGTATGCCTGGAATAAGGGTGGAACAAGCGGAGCACTTGATCTTCATGACTACGCCATGAGTGGTGATGTGGGCTATTACCCCGACTGGGTAAACAATACCCGTTCCTATCTGGGTATAGTTAACGCCAACGGCAGGGGATCGGCAAAACCTGCCGTCAATGTTATTATATGGTCCTGGTGCGGGCAAGTTTCCGGAAAGACACAGCAAACCATGATTGACCATTATCTGGCTCCGATGACAGAGCTCGAAAATGAATACTGGGGGATAAAATTTGTTTATATGACGGGACACCTCGACGGCTCAGGAGTGATGGGGAATCTTCACCTGCGTAACGAGCAGATCCGCCAGTATTGCCGGACCAACAACAAAATTCTTTTCGACTTTGCCGATATAGAAAGCTTTGATCCGGTCGGTGCGACAAATTACATGCTGCTTTACGCCAATGACAACTGTGACTATTCCGGCGGGCGCAACTGGGCAAAAGAATGGGTGGCGGCCAATTCCGGCCATCCGCTGACAACGCTGGCTAATAATTGTGCTGGCTGTGCACATAGTAAGGGGCTCAACTGCGCCTTGAAAGGCCGTGCCGCATGGTGGTTGTGGGCGAGGCTGGCCGGCTGGAATCCATAGCCGCGGCCCGGACGCAGACAAAAGAAGTTTTGTCCGGGTGAGCCGCGTGCCGGCACATATGATGGTCAAAGACTATTCTCGCCCTGGCAGTGATTGCCGTCAAAAGACGGGCCGGTGCGCGCCCGTCTTTTTTTAAGAGCCCTTGCGCAGATTGTATTTGATCATTTTCAGCTGCAGGCCCTTGCGGCTCAGGCCCATCTGCTTGGCCGCCTTGGTGACATTTCCGTCGAGATCCTCAAGATATTTGATGATCATTTGCTTTTCCACCTCTTCAATGTGGGCGCGCATGAAGTCTTTTAAGGGTCTTTCACCAAACTCTCCGGAGGTGAGGGAATTTATTTCCAGCTCATCTTTGAATTCCTGGGGAACTTCAGCGGGGGTGATGACGCTTGTCGAGGCCATGAGCATCATCCTCTCTATCAGGTTTTCCAGCTCGCGGATGTTTCCCGGCCAGCGCGACTCCAGGAGCATGTCCATGACAGCCCGATCCATGCCGGTGACGGCAAGGCCCAGCTTCTGATTGAATTTTTGTATGAAATAATCGGCCAGCACGGAGATGTCCTCCGTTCTTTCCCGCAGGGGCGGCACGTTGATGGGGAAAACATTGAGGCGATAAAACAGGTCCTCACGAAAACTTCCCTCCGCGACGCTTTGTGTGAGATTTTTGTTGGTGGCGGCGATGAAGCGCACGTCCACTTTTATTGTCTTCAGTCCGCCGATCCGCTCGAATTCCTGCTCCTGGAGCACCCGCAGGAGTTTGACCTGCATTTCACGCGGGATTTCCGCAACCTCATCCAAAAACATCGTGCCTTTGTGGGCCAGTTCGAATTTGCCCGGTTTGGTGATGGCCGCACCGGTAAAAGAGCCTTTCTCGTGGCCGAAGAGCTCGCTTTCCATGAGGGATTCCGCAATGGCCGCGCAGTTAATCTTGATGAGCGGGTTGTTTTTCCTGGGCGAGTTCCGATGGATGGCCTCGGCGACCAGTTCCTTGCCCGTGCCGGTTTCGCCGGTAATGAGCACCGTGGTGGTCGTGGGTGCCACGCGCTTGATTGCATCGAACATTTCCTGCATTGCCCGGCTGTCGCCGATGATGCCGGCCCGCTCGATGTCTTCCGGCGTCATGAGAAACTCATTTTTTTTCAGGTTGCCGGTTTTCACCGCTTTCGCCACAATGTTTTTGATTTCGTCAAGCTCAAAAGGTTTGGTGATGTAGTCAAGCGCTCCTTTTTTCAGTGCCTCCACGGCGGTGGCCACCGTACCGTGGGCGGTGATGATGATGACCGGCAGGTCCGGATATTCTCCGCCGAGCCGGTCGAGCAGTGCCATGCCGTCCATGCGCGGCATTTTCAAATCGGTAATCACCGCGGCAAACGGCCCCGACTTCAACATCTGCAGTGCCTCCAACCCGTCGGAAGCTGTGGCTACCCCGTAGCCTTCTTTCTTCAGCATGGCTTCCAGAACCAGCCGCATGTTCAGTTCGTCGTCAACGATCAGTATTTTGTCCATCTTTTTTTACTATTATGACTTTCCGTTTAAATCAAGCACTGTCGATCTGATTTCAGCCGCCCGTGTTGAGGCGGATGTAAAAAACGCTTCCCTGTCCGGGTTGGGATCTGGCGCGGATGGAGCCGCCATGCTCCTTGATGATCTTTTGGCAAATTGCCAGACCAAGCCCGACTCCTCTGTCCTTGGTGGTGTAGAAGGGTTTGAAAATGTTTTTGAGTCCTGCCGCTCCGATGCCCATGCCCGTATCGCCGATGACGATTTCCACCGCCGCCGAAACGTCTGTTTCGATTTTTTGGGTCAAGAAAGTAAGCGTCCCTCCGTCGGGCATGGCTTCAATGGCGTTTAAAGCAATGTTGATGATGACCTGCACAAACTGCTGCTCATCAATTTTGACGGCGGGCAGGCCTTCGTTCAGCTCTTCGGTAATCGCAATGCCCGTAGCCAGACGATTGGCGGCAATGACGGAGATAGCCCGGCGGATCACGGCATTGATATCGCGCGGCTGAATATCGGCACGGAAGGGGCGGGCATAGTCCAGAAATCGGCTGACGACCGTATTGAGGCGATTAGTCTCCTCGATGATCACACTCAGAAGCTTTTTGTGCTCGTCGGTGTGGGACTCGGAGGCGAGGTATTGGGCCGCACCCTTGATCGAGCCCAGCGGATTGCGTATTTCATGGGCGAAAACCGGCGCCATTTCCGCAAGCAATGATGTTTTTTCCCTCTCCAGCTTTTCATCGAACTCATACAGAGAGGTAAAGACGTCTTTACTGTCGGGATAAAAAAAACTGAAAATTCTTTTGAGGATAATCCTGACGGGGGTGACGGAAATGACAATCAAAAACGAAGCCATCAGGACGCTGGTGAAGGAAAGCCCCCTGGGGCTGAAAAAGAAGGCAACTGTGTAGAAGATAAAAGCACCAGTCAGGGTGCTGACGAAGATAATCAGAGCGCGGGCGAAATAATCATGAAGAGCGGAAAGCTGAGGATAGGCGACAACCAGCAGTGTGAAATAAAGCAGTGCCGACAGAACGAGACCGGTGACGGGGGGGAAATCCCACACCAGATTTCCCCAACCGGCGGCGGCGCATAAAACAGCGGCGATCGCACAGGCAATCAGAAGATACTTAAGCCTCCTTTTATCCGGACCCGGGGGAAGTTTTTTTACGTGCCACAGCAAAGCGCCGTAACAGACAGCCAGTACCACCAGAACATAGGTGCTTGCCAGGAGTGGAAAGTAAAGCCCCTGCCCGAACAGCGAAAACTTCAGCATGATGCCTGCGGCGCTCAGCGCCGCCGTAAAAGCGACCGATCCCTGTATCAGATAGGAGCGGCTGCCGGTCAGATGAAGGAAAAACCACACAGCAGGGGGGGCCATCGCCAGGATCCCGATTTGGCGTACATCTATCCAGAAAGCGTGTGGGGTAAGCTCCTGAGAAAAAAGAGCCATCTCCGCAACACAGACTGCCAGGCAAAAAGCGGCAAACGAAATGTGCAGCCTGTCCTTCTTGTCTGTGATGAAAACAGACAAAGCGATTGTGAAGCTGGTGGCCGCCAATGTGAAAGTGTCCATAAATATTTTTGCACCGTTGTTGATATGGTTTGGACTCTATATCCCAGAAAAAAGAAAAAACTAAGCACAATATTTGCGGGATGAGAAGCCCTTGCCTCTGACGGATGTTGACTTTTTACCCAGGCTGTTCTAAAAGCCTGTAAAATAAAGAAAAGCAATGGAGCAATAATAACATGAAGAAAAAAGATTTTTTAAAAAAAGCAGTTGAGCATATCGACATTAAGGCGATCAACTCGGTCGAGATGATCGAGGCCATGAAAAAAATGTCCTTTTCCGCACGCGATCTGGCCAACGCCGCCGAAATTTACAACAGGATGCTCAAAGACAGGAAATGCGCGATCATCCTGACGTTGGCCGGATCCACCAGCGCGGCCGGCTGCATGCAGGCTTATGTCGATCTGGTCAAAAACAACATGGTGGACGCGATAGTGGCCACCGGCGCCTCCATTGTCGATATGGATTTTTTCGAGGCACTGGGCTTTAAACACTATCAGGGCACGCCGTTCGTGGACGACAGGCTTTTGCGTAGTCTGTATATCGACAGGATTTACGACACCTTCATCAGCGAGGACGACCTGCAGCACTGCGACCGAACCATCAAAAAGATTGCCGACGGTCTCGAGCCGCGCCCCTATTCATCACGCGAGTTTATCGCTGAAATGGGGCGCTATCTGACCAGACACGCAAAAAAGAAAGATTCCCTCGTGCAGGCTGCTTTTGAAAATAATGTGCCCATCTTCTGCCCGGCTTTTTCCGACAGCTCAGCCGGTTTCGGCCTGGTCCAGCACCAGGTGGAGCGTCCCGAACGGCATCTGTCCATCGATTCCGTCAAAGATTTTCGTGAGCTTACGCAAATAAAAATCCATGCGGGGACGACCGGTCTGGTGATGATCGGCGGCGGTGTGCCGAAAAATTTTGCGCAGGACATCGTCGTTTGCGCCGAGATACTCGGCCACGACGCGCCCATGCACAAGTACGCGGTGCAGATTACCGTAGCCGATGTGCGCGACGGCGCCTGTTCGAGCTCCACCCTCAAGGAAGCCAATTCCTGGGGCAAAGTCGACTCATCATTCGAGCAGATGGTTTACGCCGAGGCGACCACCGCCTTGCCCCTCCTGGCAAGTTACGCCTATCATCAGGGGAACTGGAAAAAGCGAAAAAAATGGAAGCTCTCTGAAATATTTTAATGGAGTAATGGCACAGGCG
>Ga0116187_1001193_pt1 | contig 28466 bp, 26 predicted proteins | sample AD_JPNNA6_MetaG_FD_89755 | JGI IMG/M metagenome (GOLD analysis project Ga0116187, IMG submission 89755) | Active sludge microbial communities of municipal wastewater-treating anaerobic digesters from Japan - AD_JPNNA6_MetaG | ecosystem: Engineered > Bioreactor > Anaerobic > Digestate | place... | reverse complement strand
TTAGAGCTTATTCAAGTGCTACTTTTTCAAGTTTGAATTACACTCTTAATAAAGATACTACAAAACCTTTTGAAGTTAGAGCTGATTTTGATTCTACCAGTACTGGTACTGTTAAATTCAATCTCAAATTCAACTTTGAAGATAGTCGTGGTAAGAGTGGTGACGAAACAGCTGTATCTTCTTTAACAACTGTTATAGAAAATGGTACCGTTGTTGTTGTTGCTGATGCAAGTACTCCAGAATCTGGTATTATCTTAGCTAAAGCTGATGTTGAAAACACAGTAGCTGCATTCAAGTTGTCTGCTGTTAAAGATTCTGCTAATTTTACTGAATTAGTATTTAAGAATGGTAATCCAGTTACATCAACTGCTGATGATAGAATCAATACTTACAAATTGTACAAAGGTACAACTTTGTTAGGTGAAGCTAACCCAATCAATGGTGTTACAACTTTCAAGTTGTCTGATAAATTGATTGTTAAGGATAACTCAAGTGAGGTTATTACTTTGAAAGCTGTTTTGAATCCTATTGATGATAGAAATAATACAGCTAAGACTGTAAAAGCTTACTTGACTGATTATAAGTATAAAGGTTCTTCAGGCGCTGAAGTTCCTGTAAGTGGTCAAACTACTTTCTTTGGTAATACCATGGAAATTCGTAAGACTATGCCATTGTTTGCTGCTGTCACTCCAGGTGCTGGTGAATTATTGAAGTTCACTGTTACAGCTGATTCTAACGAAGATGTTGTATTAACTAAGATTAAATTCGCTGTTACTGGTTCTGGTGCTGCTTCTACAACTGATTACAAGTTGTATGATGGTTCTACTCAAGTTAGTTCCACTATTGCTACTCCAGATTTCTCTGGTATTAATGTAACAGTAGGTAAAGGATTAACTAAGACTTTCACTTTGAAAGCTGATACTTCAAATGTAGCTAAAGATCTTAAAGTTTTTGTAACTTTAGACAAAGCTACTCCTGGTGATATCACTTGGGAAGAAGTATTTGTAGATGGTGGAAATGTGAGTACAAATGGTGCTTACTTGAAAGTTTTGCCAATCTCTTATGAGAAAACTTACTAAGTTGATCTATTCAGTTTAGTAATTATTTTCTAGATTTAATCTAGAAATAACAACCCCCCGCCTTAGGCGGGGGGTTTGGTTTTTGTTAGTAAATTTATTTGATTTTCAATAGTTAAAGTTTGTTTTGTTATTAAATATTAGTAGTTTTAATATATTTGAAAAAAACTATTTTTTTGCTATAATATAATAAGAAAATTATGAAGCAAATTATTCTTAAAAAGGAGAATAAAACTAATAAAAAATATAATTGTTGGTTAATTTTTGGTTTAATAATTTTAGCTGGATTATTAATTTTTTCTTTTCAGTTATCATTTTTGGTTTTTATTTTTTTGGTGTTTTTGGGTATTTTTATTAAAGAGTTTGAAGGTGATTTGTATTTTTTGTTTTTTGTAGATAATAAAAAAGTTAGGAATAATCAATATTTAAGATAAATCAATTCAATTTGACAAGTTTTTTTTATTATGACATAATTATTATTACTATTTTATTAAAATAATAAATAATAAATAATATGGAGGAAGAAAATAAAAAAATTGATGATATTTTAGAAATATTGAATTTTCTAAAAGATAATTCAGTAACTAAAGATGAATTCCAAGAACATGTTAATGAATTTAAAGAACATGTTAATGAATTTAAAGAACATGTTGGTGAATTTGATAATTTTAGAGAACAACAAAAAGAAGAATTTAGAAAAGTTAGAAGTGAAATTATTGATCATGTAGATGGTTTTGTAGGATTACACAAACATTTAGAAGTAGAATTAGCAGCAGTTAATAACAAAACTAATCGTTTAGAAAATCATATTAATATGATTGCTAAACATTTACAATTAGAATTACCTTAAAGTTTATTTAATAATAACCCCGCCTAAGGCGGGGTTTTGTTTTTAGTAAATATTTTTTATTAATAAGTAAATATTAAATAAAGTTATGGGAATAAATAAGTTTATCTTGTCAAAATAATCTTTTTTTATTATAATGCGTGTATAATTTTATTTTAAAAATATTTAGATTATGTCTAAAAAGATTGAATATTTTATTAAGTTTTTGATTGGATTGACTTTTGTTGTTCCTTGGATAGTAATACCATCTAGCTATATTTTTCCTTTTATTGTACCTAAGATTTTATTATTTAGAAGTTTGGTATTGCTTATGTTAGGAGGTTATATTTTACTTTTAACTTCTAATTGGTTGAAATATAAAATAAAATTAACTCCAATAAATATTGGAGTGAGTTTATTTTTTATTAGTTTTGCTATTTCTACATTTGTAGGAGTTGATTGGTATAAAAGTTTTTGGGATTGTCATGAGAGAATGTTAGGTTTGTTTACAATTTTTCATTATATTGTTTATTATTTTGTTGTTACTTCAGTTCTAAAAGATTGGAAAGAATGGAAATGGTATTTACGATTATTTTTAGGAGCTGGTTTTGTAGTGATGTTTATTGGTTTTTTACAAAAATTTTATAATCCAGAATTATTATTAAATAGAGGAGGTGACCGAGTTTCGGCTACATTGGGAAATTCTATTTATTATAGTGGTTATGGTTTATTTTTATTTTTTATTGGTTTATTATTAGCTCTCAAAGAAGAGAATAAAAAAGGTTTTTGGTTTTGGTATGCAGTGATTGGTTCATTTTTTGGTTTTTTAGGTGTTTTTTTGGGCGGTACAAGAGGTGCTTTACTTGGTTTGATGGCTGGTTTGTTTGTTTTGTGTGTAAGTTATTTAATTATTATTAAAGATCATAAAAATGTTCGAAAAATAATTGCTGGATTAATGATATTGGGAGTTTTGATTGGTAGTTTGTGTTTTGCTTTTAGAAAAACTGATTTTGTAAAAAATATTCCTGGAGTAGGAAGATTGGTTAATGCTTCTTTATTTGAAGGAACAGGAAATACTCGTCTTATGGCTTGGGAGATAGCCTTAAAAGCTTGGCAAGAAAAACCAATTTTTGGTTGGGGACCAAATAATTATTATTATGCTTTTAATAAATATTATAATCCAAAATTTTTGGAATATGGTTGGGGTGAAACTTGGTTTGATAATGCTCATAGTGTGATTATGAACACTTTAACTGTTCAAGGAATATTTGGTATTTTTACTTATTTAAGCATGTTTGGTTTTACTATTTTTGTTTTAATTAAAAAAAGAAAAGCTGGTCAATTAGATAATCATATTTTGGCAATTTCTCTTGCTTTTTTGGTAGCACATTTAGTAGCTAAATCTTTGGTATTTGATGATCCCACTTCTTATCTTTTCTTTTTCTTTTTCTTAGCTTTTATAAATCAAAGCACAGAACTTAAAGTTCAAGTTCAAAATTCTCAAATTAAGAATAATAAAAAAATAATAAACAAAGACATTTCAATTGGTTTAATAATTATAACAGGAATGGTTATTTTATTATTGATTCGTTCTACTAATTTACTTCCGGGTAAAGCTAATAAGGCTACGGTTGATACTTTACGAAGTTTTGAACTTGGTAGTGTAACTACTACTATTGAATTTTATGAAAAAGCGAAAAGTTATCCCTCACCACACATTGATGATATACGAAGTGATTTTGCTAGGACAGCGAGTAGTTTAGTTGCTAATATTATTTCAAATAATCAAAATAAAATTCCAGAAATACAAGAACTTTTAAATTTTACTTCTAGTGAATTAAAAAATAATATTTCTTTGCATCCTAGAGATGTGCGGGTTTATATTAGTTTGGCTCAGATTGTTTTGAATCAATTTAATATTACAAAAGACCTCAATTATTTAATAGAAGCAGAAAATTTATTAACAGAAGCTTTGGTTCATTCTCCCAAAAGACAACAAATACAATATATGTTATCCAGTGTAAAATTGAATTTAGGAAAAATAGATGAAGCTACAAATATTTTACAAAATAGTATTGAAAATGATTCTAAGATTAGTGAAGGTTGGTGGAGATTGGCTTTGTTGAATTATCAAATTGGTAAAATAGATGAAGCTAAAAAAATAGTTCAGCAAGCAAAAGATTTAAGATTAAAATTTGATGAACAGGGAATAAATATTATAAATGGAATTTTAAGCGCGGATTAGTTTTTATGAATAGTAAAAAATTAGCTTTATTTTTTACTGAGGGAGTTTCTCTAAAAACTTGGGAAAAAATAGGAAATCTTGAAAGAGAAATTAAACCTTATATAAAATTAGCAGAAAATTATTCTGAAGTTTATTTTTTTACTTATGGTGGTAGTGAAGATGAGAAAATAATAAAAAAATATTCTGATAAAATAAAAGTTTGTTATAAAAAAAATAATTTAAATAATTTAATTTATAGTTTTTTATTACCATTTTTTTATAAAAAAGAATTAAAGAAAATTGCTGTTTATAAGACTAATCAAATGTCTGGCGCTTGGACAGCGGTATTGGCTAAAAAATTGTTTAAGAAAAAATTAATTGTGCGTTGTGGCTATGAATGGTTGGATTTTTTAAAAAGAGATAATAAAAATAAATTTTTACTTTTTATTATTAAAAAAATAGAAAAATTTGTTTATAAAAATGCTGATAAAATAATTATTACTTCAAAAAAAGATCAAGAATTTATTATAAATAATTTTAAAATCAATCCAGAAAAAATAGCAGTAATAAATAATTATATTGATACAAATTTATTTATAAAAAAAGAAAATAATAAAAACAAGAAAAATAAATTAGTGTTTGTTGGTCGTTTTAATCAGCAAAAAAATTTATTTAATTTATTAGAGGCAGTGAATAATTTAAAAGTGGAATTAAATTTAATTGGTAGTGGAGGATTGGAAAAGGAATTAAAAGAAAAAGCTAAAAATATCAAAATGGCTCAAATAAATTTTTTGGGAAATATTTTGAATGAAAATTTACCAGAAAAATTAAATGAAAATGAAATTTTTGTTTTTCCTAGTTTATATGAAGGAAATCCTAAGGCTTTATTGGAAGCGATGAGTGTAGGTTTAGCAATTTTGACTACAAAGGTAAAAGGTATTAGAGAAATTGTTAAACATAAAGAAAATGGATATTTAGTTGAAACGAATTCAGATTCAATTAAAAAAGGTTTGGAGGAATTATTAAATAATGATGAATTAAGAAATAAAATAAGTAGAAATGCTAGAAAGACAATCGAAGAAAATTTTTCTTTTGAGGAGATAATTAGAAAAGAATTAAATTTACACAAAGAAATAGTATGCCAAAAGTAAGTGTAGTAATGTCAGTTTATAATGGAGAAAAATACCTAGCCGAAGCAATAGAAAGTATTTTGAATCAAACTTTTAGAGATTTTGAATTTATAATTATTGATGATGCTTCTGTTGATAATTCTTATAAAATTTTAGAAGAATATAAAAAAAAAGATGAGAGGATAATTTTATTAAAAAATGAAAAAAATTTAGGTTTAACTAAATCGCTTAATATTGGAATTAAAAAAGCTCAAGGTGAATATATTGCTAGGATGGATGCTGATGATATTTCTTTACCAAAGAGATTTGAAAAACAAGTAGATTTTTTAAATAAGAATAAAGAAATTTCATTATTGGGTTCAGCTATAGAAATAATTGGAAAACAGAATTTAAAACATCAAATAATTTTTGTACCAAGTAAAATAAAAAATATTTTCTATCATCATAATCCACTTATTCATTCTACCTGGATGTTTAGAAGAGAAGTTTTGGATAAAGTAAATTATGATGAGAAATATTTTTATGCACAAGACTATAAATTTTTGGCTGATTTAATAAAAAATAAATTAAAATTTACTAATTTGAATTTAAAATTAGTTAAATTTAATTTAAATAATAATACTTTATCTCAAAAGAAAAATGTTTTACAACGATATTATTCTTTACAGGTTAGAAAATATTTATTTAAAAATAAATTATATCCTCAATATAAAAAAATATTTTTGTTGGGACAATATTTAAAATATTATTATTTAGTTTTTAAAAATGAATTAAATAAGGATAATCAGGCAATATTTTTATCAAGTTTAAGAGGTGGGGGATTTACTTATATAAAGAATTTTTTAAATAATACTGAAAAAAAATATTTCATAATTACAAAAAGTGATGACCAAGAAAATTTAAAGTTTTTAGAAAAGCATGACCAGGTAAAAGAAATTTTTATTTATAAGAGTTTTTTTTCTATTTTTAAAATAATTATTTTTTTTAAAAGAAATAAAATAAAAGTTTTATATTCTCAAGGTGTAAGAGTGATAATATTTGCTAGGATTATAAAATTATTTTTATATAAAATAATAATTATAAATATTTTTCATGGTTATTTTTTCGTTCACTATAGAAATGTTTTAAAAAGAAAAATATTTTTATTTTTAGAAAAAGTTTTTTATCATCTAGACGATGGTCAGATATTTTTGACAAAAAGTGACAAAGATTTTGCTCAAAAAAATAAAAGTCTAGCAAAAAATAATATTATAATTGCCAATGAAATAAATTTCGAAGAAAAAATGGAAAAAAGCTTTGTTGAGCAAGATTTAAAAATAGGTTTTTTAGGAAGATTTCATTTTCAAAAAGGGACCGACATATTTTTAGAAATAATTGAAAAACTAAATAAAAAAAATCCAGAAAAATATTTGTTTTTTATAAAAGGTGATGGGGATCATGAATATGAAAAAAAAGTATCTGAAATAATAAAAAAATATAACAATATAAAAATAGAAAAATTTGATAATAATATCAAAGATTTTTTTTCTAAAATAGATTTACTTATTTTTCCATCTAGATTTGAAGGTTTACCAATAACAATTTTAGAAGCAGGAGCTTATGGGATTCCAGTATTAGCTAGTAATGTTTGTGGTAATAGAGATCTTTTAATAAATAATAAAACTGGATTTTTAGTTAATTTAGATGTAAATAATTTTGTAGAAAAAATAGAAAATTTGAAAAAATTAGATTTAAAAGATATTGCAGAAAATGCTAGAATAGATTTATTAGAAAAAAATTCTGATCCCAAAAGAATGGTAAATAAAACTGAAAAATTTATTTTTGAAATTATAAATTAAAATATGAAAAAAATATTACAGGTAAATAAATTATATTATCCATGGATTGGTGGAGTAGAAAAAGTTGTTCAAGATTTGGCGGAAAATATAAATGATGGAGAAAATTTTGTTTCTCATGTTTTGTGTGCAAATAGTAGTGGTAAAGCAAAAGAAGATATGATAAACGGAGTAAGGGTTTTTTATGCCTCTAGTCTGGGCTTATTTATGAGTCAACCAGTTTCATTCGATTTTTTTAGAAAATTTAAAAAGATTAGAAATGATTATGATGTTATAGTGATTCATCATCCCAACCCAATTGCTTTTTTGGCTGTTTGGTTATTCAAACCAAAAGGAAAAATCATTATTCACTATCATAGTGATATCATCAAACAAAGAATTAGTGGTTTTTTATTTCAACCAATATTATTGAAAGTATTACAGATGTCTGGTAAGATAATTATATCCAATCCAAACATGCTTAAAAGTTCCAAAATTTTGTCTAAATTTAGCCAAAAATGTGAAGTTATTCCTTTTGGTATTGATAATAGAGAGATCAGAGAAAAATTAGATGAAAATTTACAAAAACAAATAAAAGAAAAATATGGTGATTATATTTTATTTGTGGGCAGGCTAATTTATTATAAAGGTGTCCATGTTTTGTTAGATGCTATCAAAGATTTGGATATAAATTTAGTAATTATCGGGACTGGTAAATTGGAAAAAAGTTTAAAAAAACAAGTTAAAAATTTAGGAATAGAAAATAGAGTTTTTTTCTTGGGAAATAAAACCAGAAAAGAAATTATAAATTTTTATAGTCAAGCTGAGATGTTTGTCCTCCCATCTATTTTCAAAACCGAAGCTTTTGGGATCGTACTTATCGAAGCTATGAGCCAGGGGATTCCATTAATTTCAACAGAATTAGGTACAGGAACAAGTTATGTAAATATTGATGCTGAGACAGGTTATGTAGTAGAAAAAGATAATGTTGAGAAATTAAAACAAGCGATTGAAAAAATATTAGATAATAAAGAAATTGATTTTAAAAATAATTGTTTAAAAAGAATAGAAAATAATTTTACTTTTGAAAAGTTTATTGAAGATTATAAAAAAGTCTATGAAAATATCTAAAAAAATAAAATATTTTAAATCATTGATTTTACTATATTTTTATAAATTTTTTTTAAAAGAAAATGATATAGTGATAGATTGTGGAGCCAATGTTGGTGAATTTATTGATAAAATAAATAAAAAAGGAGTAAAAATTTATGCTTTTGAACCTCATCCTTTAGCTTTTAAAAAATTGACAGAAAAATATAAAAATAATAATAATATTTTTTTACACAAAAAAGGTGTTTATATAAAAAATGATATAGTAAAATTCTTTAATCATAAAAATTTTACAAATAATACAAAGTGGACAGTCGCCACTTCTATGATAAAAGAAAAGACTAATATTGATAAAAATAATTTTTTTGAAACTGAAGTTATAGATTTTGCTGATTTTATCAAAAAATTAAATAAAAAAATAAAAATTATTAAGATCGATATAGAAGGAGTAGAATTTGAATTACTTGATTATTTGATCGATAATGATGTGCATAAGATAGTAGATGTCTTTTTTGTAGAAACTCATGAGAGAATTCCAGGTATGAAAATAAAATATGAAGATTTAAAACAAAAGATAAAAGATAAAAAAATAAAAAATATAAAATTAAACTGGATATAATAATTTATGAAAATTTTAAAAATAAAATTTGTAAATAAAATGTTTCTAAATTTTTTTGTAAAATTGCATAATTTTTCATATAAAATTATTTCTAGATTAGCCATTTTGGAAAATGGAGGAATTCATCCGAAGCATAAAATAATGAATTATCATAAATTTTTTATTGATAATATTGATAGTAATGATGAGATTTTAGATATTGGTTGTGGTAAAGGGGAAAATGCTTATGATATTGCTTGCAAGGCCAAAAAAGTTTTAGGGATTGATATCGTAGAAAATAATATCAAAACTGCCAAAGAAAAATATCACCTTGTCTGCCGGCAGGCAGGAAAAGAAAATTTAGAATTTTTGGCAGGAGACGCAACTAAATATAATTTTAATAAAAAATTTAATAAAATAGTTTTATCAAATGTTTTAGAACATATTGAAAATAGAATAGATTTTTTACAAAGTTTACATAATATTTCAGATGTGATTTTACTTAGAGTGCCGATGATAGATAGAGATTGGATTAGTGTTTATAAAAAAAATAAAGGTTTTGAATATAGATTGGATAATACTCATTTTATTGAATATACATTGGATGAATTGAAGGATGAATTAAAAAATGCTGGTTGGAAAATAGAAAATTATTCAATTCAGTTTGGGGAGTTTTGGGGAGTAATAAAAAAATATAAAAATTAAAATTATGAATATTGTTTTTTGTGATTCTAAAGATAATAATATTGGCTCAACAAGAATATGGGTTAATAATTTGTCTGAATGGTTAAAAGACTTCGGAGAAGATGTTGTAATTTTAAAAAATTATAAAGATTTAATTTCCTATAAAGAAAAAATAGATATTATTATTTTTGGTAAAAATGAGAAACCTGAAAAAATATTAAATTTTTCTAAACAAAAAGAAAAAATCGGACTAATTAACCCATCTTTAGAGTTTATTAAAAAAAAATTTAGAAGTAAAGTAGATTTTATCATTGTCGGTTCTTTAGAAGAAAGAGATTTTTGGCTTGATTATTATAAGGCTGTTTTTATATTTCCTTTAATTGAAAAAAATTTTACAAAAAAGAAAATTCATGAAGACAAGAAAGAAATAGTTTTTGGCTATCATGGAAATTTGAAACATTTACAAGAAATGAATCGAGAAATAGTCAAAGCTCTGGAAGAGTTTTCAAAAGAAAGGGAAATAATTTTAAAAGTTATTTACAATAAAAAATTAGGCAAATGGAATAAAAATAGACCAAAGATAAAAATAGAAGAAAAAAGTTGGAATTTAGAAAATTTAGAGGATGAATTATTAAAATGTGATATTGGTTTGGTACCGGGTGTAATCAATCAAAAAAAAATATTTAAAAATAAGATGGATTATTTAATAAAATTTAAAAATAAATCGAATTCAGGTAGATGTTTTGTTTTTCATCAGTTGAATATACCAGTTATAGCTGATTTTAACCCAAGTAATTTTCATATTTTGGGAAATTTAGATTGTGGTTTTGTGGCTAATTCATACGGTGGTTGGTTAAATGCTATGAATTATTTAAGTCATAGTGAAAACAGAAAAAAAATGGCCGATAATGCTTATAACGAATTTTTAAAATATTACGATCCTATTAAATGGACAAAAAGATTTGTTAATGAATTAAATAATATTATTTAGAATATAAATATGAAAAAATGTTTAATTAATGAAAAAATTAAAAAAATTTTATCATTTTATTTTAGGTTTGGTAAAAAAGAAATAAAAATAGTAAAAGAAGGACAAAATGAAAAATTAGACAAAGGATTTTTGTATATTGTTTTTGGAAATAGTTTTACAAAAGAAGCGGTTTTGTCTATAAAATCTTTAAAAAGATATAATAATGAACCTGTGGCTATTTTTACTGATAATGAAAAATTATTAGAAGAAATAAAAAATGAAATTGATTTTATTTACAAAATTAATCCTAAACACATAAGAGCTAAAGTAGATTTTATTGGTAAGTCTCCTTTTAAAAAAACAATCTATTTAGATTCAGATACAATTATAGTAAGTAATATTTCGGATATTTTTGAATTGTTAGATAAGTTTGATGTCGCTTATACTATAGATTTTGCAAGAAAAAGGAAAAATATGTCTAAAAAAATAAAAGAATATTCAGAAATACTATATTCATTTTCAGAAATAAATGGAGGAGTATTAGCTTTTAAAAAAAATAATAATATCGATGAATTTTTAAATAAATGGAAAAAATATTTTTATAAATTTTTTGTTGAAACAAATGGATGGGATCAGCCAAGTTTGCGAATTGCTTTGTGGGAAAGTAATTTAAAATTAGTATGCTTACCTTTTGAATATAATATACGCCCAAAAAAATTGATTGAGAAAATAAAAAATAGTAAAGAAATTTTAGGTGATGAACATATGAAACCGAGAATATATCACATGCATTATTCAGAAAAAATTCATGAAAATGAATTTAAAATTAAAACTATAGAAGAAGCTGAAGAAATAATTGAAAAAATGAAAATAGAAGTTAATTATTAATTTTTATAAAATTTCCAAAAAATAATTATATTAATAATATTTTTGAAACTTACAGCTAAGACGAGACCGATTTCTTGGAAAAAGATTAAAGCTGGGATTATCAAAATAAAATAGGTAATAGGAGTAATTATATTTTTATAAAATATAATTTTTTTATTTTTAAGATTATAAGAAGTTTCATATCCTAAAAATAAATCAAAAATCCAAATTGCTAAAAAAGCTAAAAATAATTGAGCGATAATCACGCTATTCTCATAACCAGGAAAAAATATCCGCATGATAAACGGTGTAAAAATAATCGTAATAATACTAAAAATAAAAGTTAATATTGAAATATAAAAATATTTTTTGAAATTTATTTTTTCTCTTTTAGCTATTTTGGCTAAATAAATATTTGAAAATTCTTTTATGAGTCCTTGTAAACTAGTAATCATTTTTTTTCCCACACTATAAATAGCTAGTGATTTCATATCGATAAAAATCCCAATCATGATACTGTCTAAATTGCTAGTCAATAAATTTAAAATTTGCATTTTTGTCAAGAAAAAACCATATTCTTTCCAATCAGAATTTTCGTTATTATTTTGAATATATCTCTGAGAAAAAAAATAACTAAAAATGTTAGCTATTATTTGAATCAAGAGATAAACTGAGATTATCCAAATTAAATTACCATGACTAAAGATAATAACTAAAATCATGGCAGTTAGATAGAGGATGGATTGTAATGAAGATAAAAAATTTAATTGTTTAAATTTTTGTTTGCCAATCAAAAAACTTCGCCAAGTGTTGGGTGTGTATAAAAAAGGAAATAAAAAGGCGGTAATTAAAGAAGCTAAAAACAAAGTTTGATCATTTTTTATAAAATAAAAATAAATTGCAATAAGAATAAGAACTAAAGATCCAAACCAACTCCATTTAAAACTAGTTTTGACAGCTTTTTTATAAACTCCATCATTGTTTTTTGCTACGGCTTCAATAGTAGAAGTGTTTAATCCAGGAATAGAGAAAATGGCGATAATAGCCAAAATAGATAAATAAAAATTATATTGGCCAACAATATCTTTGGAGATATATCTCGTCAAAAAAATAAGAACTATGATTCCAGAAATCGTAGAAAAAAATTTACCAATACTTGTCCAAAAACTGTTTTTGAACAAATAAACCATATCAGTTTTGGTATATTTTTGACTCCAAAGTAATATTTTCTTGATTTTTTGTTTAATTGTGGTAAAATTCATATATTCTTATAAATTTTGCTAAAATATGAATATTTTATATATTGGTTCAGGTTTTGTAGGTGCTTGTTCAGCAGCAGTTTCTGCTTCTAGTGGGCATCATGTTTTAGTTTATGATATTGATGAAAAAAAGATCCAAATGTTGGGTTCTGGCGATCGTGATATTATAGAGACTTGTCTTTATGAGAAAGGATTAGGTGATCTTTTAGTTCGTAATTCTGAACGCATTCAGTTTACCATAGATTATACCAAAGTGGAAGCTTTTTTGGATAATTGTGATGTTGTGTTTATGTGTTTACCAACTCCAGAAATTGGTGAAACAGGAGAGAGTAATTTAACTTATTATTTTGCTGCAGCCCAAAAATTAGCTCAGGCTTTATTCAAACGAAATCAAGGTAAGCAAGAAAAATATGTGGTAATTGTAAATAAAAGTACAGTGCCGATTGATATGGTGGATAAAACACAAGAAATTATGGATGAAGCGGGAGTAAAAAATTATGGTGTAGTATCCAATCCAGAATTTTTGGTAGAAGGAAAAGCTGTAGAAGGATCTATAAAACCAAATCGGGTAGTAATTGGTGCTTGGAAACAAAAAGATTTTGAAATAATGCAAAAAATTTATCAACGTTTTTATGATGATCCAAATGTGCAGTATTTAGAAATTAATCCAAAAGAAGCAGCTGCAGGAAAATTATTAGCTAATTTTACATTGTTTAATAAATTAGCTGTATGTTTTGATGTGATTGGTAGGACATGTGAAACTTTTGCTAATTTAGATTATGAAAATATACGCAAAGTTTTGGCTTCTGACCCGCGGATTGGTTCATGGGGATTGTATGATAGTTTGTATGCTGGAGGATCTTGTTTTATAAAAGATTCACGCTCGTTAGCTTATCAATTACAGACAGCTGGTACACAAATAAATTTAGTTAAGGAAACATATTTGGCTAATAAGCGTCAATTAAAAACTTTTATTGAACGCGCTGAAAAAGAAGCAAAATTTGATTGGAAAGATAAAAAAGTAGCTTTACTTGGTGTTGCTTTCAAACGCGATACTAATGATATTCGTAATTCACCAAGCATTGATATTGTAAAATTTTTGTTTGATAAACAAGTTAAAAAAATTAATTGTTTTGACCCAGCAGCTATATCAATGTTTAAGAATATTTTTCCAGAGTCAGAACAGATTAAGTATGTAAGCAATGAATTAGAAGCTGTTAAAGAGGCAGAGGTGATAATAATTGCGACAGATTGGCCACAATTTAGAGGTTTAGCTGATATTCTATTAAATGAAAATAATAAATCTTTAATTATGGATGGACGAAGAATGTTGCAACATCGGTACAGTGATTTACAACAAGCCGGATTTGAAATAATTGCTGTGGGATCGCCATTTATAAAAGGATTATAGATTTAAGATTTTTGATTTTAGAAATGTGAATTAATGATTTTTTATTATTTTATAAATAAGGAGGAATTAAAAAATAGAACAAAAATTATGCTTTGCGTATAATTAAATTAACACAAGCAATACCACAGAATACTATTGGTTGGGCAATTAGTAAACAGTTAATAAGAAGCGGAACTTCAGTTGGTGCAAATTATAGAGCTGCTTGTCGAGGAAGGTCTAGTGCAGAATTTATTGCTAAATTAGGTATAGTGATAGAAGAAGCAGATGAGAGTGCTTTTTTAAAGGCAGAAAGTCAGAAAGTCAAAAGTCTGTAAAGTCAAAAGTCTATAAAGTCAAAAGTCTATAAAGTCAAAAGTCTATAAAGTCAAAAGTCTATAAAGTCTATAAAGTCTGTAAAGCTAAAAGTCTATAAAGTCTATAAAGTCTGTAAAGCTAAAAGTCTATAAAGTCTGTAAAGTTTATAAAATTATGAAAATAGAAAAGTTTGAAGATATTATTGCTTGGCAAAAAGCCAAAACATTAACGACAAATATTTATTCAACTTTTAAAGATTCTAAAGATTTTAGTTTTCGAGATCAGATACAAAGAGCTAGTGTGTCTATCATGAATAACATTGCTGAAGGATTTGAACGAAAAGGAGACAGGGAGTTAGGAAAGTTTTTATTTATTGCTAAAGGCTCTTGTGGAGAAGTTCGTTCAATGTTATATCTAGCTTTTGAATTAAATTATTTAACAAAAGAAAAAACTAGAGAGTTATATGATCTTTCTTTAGAAATTTCTCGTTTATTATCTGGTTTAATAAAAACATTAAATTTTAATTAAGTCTTTAATGACTTTTGACTTTAAAGACTTGTGTCTATAATTATATGAAATATCTCGTTACCGGTGGTGCCGGGTTTATTGGCACTAATATTGTAAAAATGCTTTTGGAACAAGGTCATCAAGTAGTGGTATTGGATAATTATGCTGGTGGTAAAAAAGAAGAAAGATTCCAATCAGGAGTTGAATATGTAGAGGGTGATATTAGAAAAGAAGCTGATTTAGATAAAGTTTGTTCTGGGATAGAGGGAATTTTTCATTTAGCTGCTTTGCCTCGAGTAACTTTTTCAGTAGAGAATCCAGCATTAACACATGATGTGAATGTTAATGGTACTTTACAAGTTTTATTAGCCGCTAAAAAACATGGTATTAAAAGAGTGGTATTTTCTTCTTCATCTTCAGCTTATGGTGATCAAGAAGTTTTTCCTGTAAAAGAAGATTTTAAATGTTTACCAATTAGTCCTTATGCTCTTCATAAATATATAGGTGAACATTATTGTCGATTATTTTCTGAATTATTTGGAGTAGAAACAGTGTCTTTGCGTTATTTCAATGTTTATGGACCATATTTTGATCCAGATGGAGCTTATGCTTTAGTTATTGGCAAGTTTATTAAACAAGTTAAAAATGGTGAACCCATGACTGTTTGTGGTGATGGTGAGTATTATCGTGATTATACTCATGTGTCTGATATTGCTAGAGCAAATATTTTAGCTATGACAAGTGATAAAGTTGGTAAAGGTGAAATTATTAATATTGGTAATAATAGTCCTTATTCAGTTAATCAACTAGTTCAGTTAATTGGAGGAGAACATGTTTTTGTACCAGAGAGAGTTGGAGATGTGCGTATCACTAATGCTAATAATACTAAAGCTAAAGAATTACTTGATTGGGCGCCCACTATTAGTTTAGAAGAAGGAATTAAACAGTTAAAAGAAGAATGGGGAATTTAACAAGATAAAAAATAGAAAATAATATTTATAAAAAAATACAAGAATAAATCTTGTATTTTTTATATAAATTGTTTTTTGTTTGTATATTTAATTACTGTCCTTTCATTCGAAATATAATATTGATTGTTCTAAGTAAAATTGAAATATCTAATAAAAAAGAACGATTTTTTATATAATATAAATCATATTGAAGTTTTTTTAGAGAAGTTTCCATAGTGTCAGTATAATTTTGATGAATTACTGCCCAACTAGTTAAACCCGGTTTGACTACATGACGCAAAGAGTAAAAAGGCATTCTTTTGGTGAGTTCATTTACAATTTCTGGTCTTTCAGGACGAGGACCAATAAGAGTAATTTCTTTTTTTAATAAATTTAAACATTGAGGTAATTCATCAAGTCTAGATTTTCTTAAAAATTTACCAATGGGAGTTATTCGTTTGTCATTTTTAGTTGCAAATTGAGCGCCATGAGTTTCAGCACTTCCATCATCATTCAAAACATACATAGAACGGAATTTATAAAGAGTAAATATTTTATTATTTTTTCCTACTCGTTTTTGAGAAAAAAAGATTGGACCAGGAGAAGATATTTTGATAGCTAAAAAAATAAAAGGAAATAAAATTATAAATATAATACTAAGTATAATGCCAAATAGAAAATCTATCACTAATTTAATTCGATCATAAATTGGTAAATTTATTTTTAAATGATCCAAAAACCAAGCTTCAGAAAAAGTAGTTGGAGGAATTCTACCAGTAATTAATTCATAAAATGAAGATAAATCAACAATTTTGGTATCAGTTAACATGGTTTGATAAATATTTTTAGTGATTGTTTCTTCAGTTTTTAATTGCGAAGCAATAATAATAAGATCTGTTTTGTATTTATTTAAGTTGCTTAAATTATTTTCTACTGTAAAAAAAGGATAATCATTTTGTTGAATTTTATTTTCTAGATCAAACAAGGCTTGAATATGATAGCCGCGTTCAGGATAATTTTCAATTATTTTTATCAATTCAGCAGTGTCAGCTGTAAAACCAAGAAAAATAATATTAGTAGTTAAATTACTATTATTAATATATTTATTATAAAAAAATCTCCAAAAATAACTTAAAGAATAACCTAGAATAGTAGTTAAAAAGAGAATAGTTTTAGGAGAGATATTTTTTTGAGGAAGGATATAGAAAAAAATTAGACCAATAATGAAAGCAATAATTCCAGCTTCAATAAATTGAATGGTATTTTTTTTATTTTTTAAAAAAGTTAGATCATAAAGTCCATTTATAAAATTAATAATTATCCATAAAATAAATAAAAAAAATAGGGGAATAATATAAACTTCTAAATTTTCCCAAGAAGGTGTTTTCCAATAACGAATAAATATTGCCAAATAAAAACCGATAATCCAGCAGAAATAATCACCACCAAGAAGCATTAATTGTTTAATTCTATAAATAAGATGCATAAAAGGTTGTTATTGCTAGTTTTTTTTGATATAATTATTTTATAATAAACAACTTAAATATAGTATAAATATGAAAAAAAATCAACTATTATGGACAATAGTATTAATTCTGTTATTTTTTAGTTTTCCTAAAATTGTTTTAACTGCTTTTCCTTCTATTGATATTGATAATGGAGCCAGTCAAACTTATGATCGAGAAGTTAATTTAAGCATTCAAGGTACAGAAGGTGCTAAATATATGCAAATTTCTAATGAAGTGGATTTTCCCAATGCTAAATGGATAAGTTATAGTACTAGTAAAATTTGGTATTTAGATTATGGAAAAGGTACTAAGACAGTTTATGTTAGATTCAAAGATGCTAAAGGTAAAATTAGTTCTGTTTATAAAGATACTATCCAACTTTATGCTCCTTCTAGTATGGATGTGGATTTTGTAATCAATCCAGAAAATGATAAAGATTTAGTGGGAGCCAAAGAAACAGATTCTCGTAATATTAAAATTAGATTAAATTATTCCAAAGGTGTTGAAGGTTTTATTATTAGTAATGATTTAAATTTTGTTGGCAAAACTTTTAAAAATATTGTTACTAATGATTCTTGGATTTTGACTGAAGGTAGTGGCGAAAAAACAGTTTATGTTCAATTTATGGATATAAATAAACAGATCAAGACTGTTAGTAAAAAAATTAATTATACTCAACCAATAGATTATATAAAAAGTGGTACAATTTTAAAAGGTCAAGGAAGTTCTATTTATTATTTAGGTTTTGATGGTAAAATTCATCCATTTTTAACAGGATTGATTTATCATTCATGGTATGAAGATTTTTCAATAGTAAAATATGTGAGTGATTCTAAATTAGCACAATATCAAATAGGTTCTCCAGTTTGTGTTCGTCCGGGTACTTGGTTACTTAAGTTTCAAGGTATGCCTAAAGTTTATGCTGTAGAACCGGGTTGTCGTTTGCGTCCAATTGCTTCTGAGGTAGAAGCATATATGGTGTATGGTAAAAATTGGAATGATAGAGTGATAGAGCTTAGTCCAGTTTATATGAGTGGTTATCAAGTAATATCAATGAGTGTAGAAGATAAAGAAAAGGGAATTATTGATAGAGATAGGGATGGTTTATCAGCAGAACAAGAAGCAAAATATGGTACTAGTGATAAGATGGAAGATACTGATGGTGATAATTTAACTGATTATGAAGAAGTAAATATTTGGTTTTCTGATCCAACTAATCCAGATACAGATGGTGATGGTTATAAAGACGGATGGGAAATATTAAATGATTTTTCTCCTTCTGGTCCACAAAAATTAGCTGAAAATCAAGAAAATAAATATAGTTATCCAATTGGAATTGTTTTGAAAGATAAAAAAACTTCTAAAAGATATTATCGAGATTTAAATGGTCATTTTTATTATGTAGGAACAAAAAATTCTGATAAAGTTTTTTCTAGCAATGGTTTTCAAGAAAGATTTATTATAAATGAAGATAAATATATTATTACATATTTTACTAGTAAAGGCAGTTTAGCAAATAATCTTGAGAGAATTAAAAGACCTCAAGTGTATGATGGTGAGATTTTGACAAATTTATAATTTATGAAAAGATTGTTTGGTTTAGTATTGATAATTATTTTGATACCTTGTGTTGTTGTCGCTAAAATACCCAATGATCCAGAAGCAGAACAATGGGCTTTTGCAGATCTTGGAGTTTATCAAGCTTGGGATTATTTTACTGGTTCAACTGATGTTGTGGTGGCTATAATAGATAATGGTTTTGATACTTTTCATCCAGATCTACGAAATAATCTTTGGCAAAATAAAAAAGAAATTAGAAATAATCAGATTGATGATGATGAAAATGGTTATATAGATGATGTTTATGGTTGGAATTTTTTAGATAATAATAATGATCCAAGACCGTCAGTATTAGGCTTAGCTGATTCTGAAAAAAAAGAAGCCCTGTTCAATCATGGCACTTTGGTAGCTGGAATTATTGGAGCAGTAGGTAATAATAAATTAGGAATTTCAGGAATTAATTGGCGAGTAAAATTAATGAATTTAAAAGTGGTAGGAAATGATGGTATTGGTTCTATGTCTGCTTTAACAGAAGCTATTTATTATGCAGTAGATAATGGAGCTGATATTATTAATATTAGTATGGTTGGTCCGGATGAAGATGGTAAGGTTGTGGAAGCAATTAAATATGCTTATGAACAAGGAGTGGTTATTATTGCTGCTGGTGGAAATAATTATTTTTCTTTGAATGATGAACCATTATATCCAGTTTGTGCTGATAAAGATGAAAAAGAAAATTGGGTTTTGGGTGTAAGTGCAATTTCTGAATCACATCATTTAGCGATGTTTTCTAATATTGGAAGTGATTGTATAGATATTACTGCTCCAGGAGTAAATATTACTTCCACAATTAGATTTTCACCAACTAATGGTTTAACAGAAATGTATTCTGGTAATTGGAGTGGAACATCTTTTGCCGCTCCTATGGTTAGTGGAGCAGCAGCTTTGATAAAAGGTATTCATCCAGAATGGGGACCAAAAGAAATTTATGATATTTTATTACAAACAGTTCATCATACTCCAAATCAAGATGAAGCTATTTATGCTAATTTATTTGGATCTGGTTTGTTACAAATAGATAAAGCAGTTAATAAAGCTCAAACAATAAAAAAGAAAATTTTTTCTGTACCAGCTTTATTAGAAAGTAATACTGGTTATGTAAAAAAATTGATTGCTGAAAAATTTGCGGAAAAAATAACTAAAATATTTTTAAAAGATATTGATCAAGTGACTACTTGTTTAATTGATGATAAAAAATATTTTGTAACTAATAAAAATAAAATTTTTAATTTTTATGATCAAGACGCAGCTTTGATTGGAAGTTGGAGTGCGGATATAGATTTTGTTCCAGACTTTGTTTGTGGTGATATAGACGAAGATGGTCAATTAGATATTATTTTAACTGCTAAAGAAAAAAATAAAATTTTATTTACAATTTATAATAGAAATGGTAAAAAAATAAAAGAAGAATTTCTTAGTAGTTTTCACGATGGCGCTAGATTGGCTTTGGAAAATAATGAAATTAGAGTAGTTTATAAAAAAGATAATAAATTGATTTTAGCCAAAATAGATAAAAATTTATCTATTAAAGAACAATTTAATATTGGCAGCATGGTTTCTTTGGGTGATTTTGTTGTGGCTGATTTAGATAATGATGGTATTAGTGAATATATTATTGGAGCTGGAAAAGGTGATCAAGGTTATGTAGAATATCTGAGAAATAATGGGAAAATAATGCGTAAATTTTGGGCTTATCCAAATTTGTTAAAATCAGATATACATTTAATGCCTTTTGATTTTAATGGGGATAATAATCAAGATATTATATCTTTTGTGCCTAATGATAAGTTAATTGTTTGGACTAAAAATAATAAAAAATTATTAAATTTATTACCAAATGAAAATTATAACAATTTATTGTTGATAAATAAATAATTGTTTTTTTGTAATTTATTTGATATTATATAAATACTATGTTAGGAGAAACACCAATTTTTGAAAAAAAGAATGTTCTTGTCACAGGTGGGACAGGTTTTTTAGGATCTCATCTTTGTGAGCGTCTTTTGAAAGAAGCTAAGGTTATCTGTATGGATGATCTTTCTAATTCTAATATTGAAAATATTCAACATCTTTTACAATTTCCAGATTTTGAATTTATAAAATACGATGTAAATCAACCAATTGATTTAAATCAATTTGATGAATTAGATAAATTTAAAGTAAAATTTCAAGGTATTCAAGAAATTTATCATTTAGCTTGTCCAACTAGCCCAAAAAATTTTGAAGATTTGAAAATGAAATCTTTGTGGGCTAATTCTACAGGAATGATTTCTACTTTGGATTTGGCAGTAAAGTATAAAGCTAAATATGTTTTTGCTTCTAGTTCGGTTATTTATGGTGCTCCAAGTATTGATCATTTTAATTTTAGTGAATCAGATCAAGGGACTGTAAATCATTTATCTCTTCGTGGTTGTTATGATGAAGGAAAGAGATTTGCTGAGACTTGTGTAGAAACTTATCGTCAGGTTTATGGTTTAGATGGTAAAATTGCTCGTATTTTTACCACTTATGGACCAAGAATGAAATTAAGAGATGGTTTATTATTACCAGATTTTATTATTGATGCTTTGGAAAATAAAGATTTAGTTATTTATGGTGATGATAGTATAGAGCAAACATTATGTTATGTTACAGATACTATTGATGCTATGGTAAGATTGATGAAAACAGATAGTGAGCATCATATTTTTAATATTGGTAGTGAAGAAAAATTAAAAATGGTAGATGTGGCTAATCTTATTATTCAAATGACAGAATCAAGTTCTAGTGTTGTTTTTGAAGATCCTTTAGTATTTTTAACTTCTAAGGGAATACCAAATTTAACTTTAGCTAAAGATGAATTAGGTTGGATACCTTTGGTTTCTTTGAAAGATGGTTTACAAAAAACCATAGATTATGCTATTGCTAATAAAGAAGCTTTAGGTTTGAATTATAATATATAATTATGTTGGTAGCTATTGTACCAAGTTATAATGAAGCAAAAAGAATTGGTTCCGTGGTACGGAACCTTTTTAATCATGTTGATTTAGTAGTGGTTGTGGATGATGGTTCAAAAGATAATACTGCAACAGTGGCCAAAGAAGCTGGAGCTATTGTATTAAAACATGAAATTAATCGTGGACAAGGAGCTTCTCTTCAGACTGGACATGATTATGCACTGATGATTGGAGCAGATCAAGTTTTACATTTTGATGGTGATGGACAATTTGATGTGGCAGATATTAAGCCAGCTTTGAAAAAAATGAAAGAGAGTAAGGCTGATATTTTATTTGGTTCTAGATTTTTGGATAATAAATCAAATATGCCTTTTTTGAAAAGATACTTTATCCATCCTTTAGGAAAAATATTTAATAGAATTTTTTTTAAAATAAAATTGACAGATGTTCATAATGGTTTTAGAATATTAAATAAAAGAGCTTTAGAAATAATTAAAATAAAACAAGATCGAATGGCTCATGCGACTGAGATTCCAGCGCAAGTTTTTAAAAGTGATTTGCATTGGGTTGAATTTCCAGTCAAAGTACATTATTATACTTATGGTCAGAGTGGGCGTGGAGCAATTAAAATAATAAAAGATTTAATTTTTGATAATTTTATAAAATAAGTTTTTTCTATGTTAATAATTTTTCAAATCTTATTTTTACTTTTTGCTTTATTTGCTATTGCGTCGGTAATAAAAAAGAAACAAGAAAATTTAGTTGGACCAAAAGGTTTATTTTTTTGGTTAGTTTTTTGGATTTTAGCTATTTTTGTAGTTTTGTGGCCGGATAGTACTTTTATTTTAGCTAATTATTTTGGTATTAGTAGAGGAGCAGATTTAGTTGTTTATGTTTCTCTTGCTTTGATATTTTTTATTTTATTTCGTTTACATATAAAACTTGAATCAGTAGGTAGAGATATTACAAAAGTAGTTAGAGATAAAGCTTTAAAAAAATAAAAATTATGAAAATAGCACATGTTGTTTGTACTTATCCACCTTATTATGGGGGAATGGGGAATGTAGTTTTTCAAACAGTGAGTGAATTAGCTAAATTAGGACATTATGTAGAAGTTTTTACTCCGCAGTTTTTTGATAAAAATTTTATAGAAACAGAATTACCAACTGATAAGCTAACTGAATCAATTCAAAATCAAAAGAAAGTAGAGGATGATTTAAATGTAGTAGCTAAACGCTTAAAACCAGTATTGCATAGTGGTAATGCAGCTTATATTCCTCAAGTAAAAAAAGAATTAGCTAATTTTGATTTAGTTCATTTGCATTATCCTTTTTATGGTGTGGCTAATATGATAAGAAAATGGAAATTAAGAAATCCTCATATTCCATTAGTAATTACTTATCATATGGACAATCGTTCTCCGGGTTGGTTAGGAATGTATTTTAAATATTATTCAAATTATTGGATGCCAAAAATTTTAGTAACAGCTGATTTATTGATTGGAAGTTCTTTTGATTATATAAAAAATAGTAATGCGGCAGATTTTTTTAAAAAATATCCTCAGAAATGGAGAGAATTACCTTTTGGAGTAGATACTGAAAGATTTAAACCAAGACAAAAACCAGAAGCTCTTTTTAAAAAACATAATTTAAATATTAATATACCAACTTTATTATTTGTTGGTGGTATGGATCAAGCTCATTATTTTAAAGGTATTCCTGTTTTATTAGAAGCAGCAAAACTTATTAAAAAAAATAATTTTAATTTACAAATAGTTTTGGTTGGAGAAGGTGAATTAAAAGAAGATTTTATTATGAGAACTAAGATTCTGGGTTTAGCTGATAGGATTAAGTTTGTTGGCGCTATAAATGATCAAGAATTGCCATATTATTATAATATGGCAGATTTGACTATTTTACCCTCAATCAACCAAGCTGAAGCTTTTGGTATGGTTTTACTTGAATCTTATGCTAGTGGTGTGCCAGTAATTGCCAGTGATCTTCCAGGAGTTAGAAGTGTGGCACAAGAAGCAGGAATAGTTTTTCCAGTAAATGATTTTCAAGCTTTGACTGAAAGTATTATTGGTTATTTTGATGAAAAAACTGATAGACAATTTTGGTCACAAAAAGCTAGACAAATAGCTTTGGATAAATTTTCTTGGACAACAATAACTGCTCAATTAAATGAATATTATCAACAACTTGTCAGTTAATTAAAAATTTGGTATATTATATTAACTTATTTTAAATTAATTTTTTAAATAATTAAATATTTTAATTTTATGGAAGAAAAAAATATTTTTTCTAGCTTAAAGAAATCTCAAGCTTTTATATTTGGTGTAATTTCAGGTTTTTTGGTTATTTGTACTATTGGGTTTTTTATATTGTTAGCTGTAGTTTTGACTTCTGATTGCACTTCAGCTTGTACTACAAATTCTGTAGCTAATGTTGGTTCAGCAAAGAAATTTAATGAATGTCTTGATACTGGAAAATATGCCAGTGTGGTAACTGAAGATATGGAATTAGGTAGTTTATTAGGTGTTCAAGGAACTCCTGCTACTTTTATTAATGGTTATTTGATTTCTGGAGCTTATCCTGCAGTAGCAGTAAAACAAGTTATTGATGATTCTTTGGCTGGTAAAGATCCTACAGCTAATTGGGATACAGCAAATTATGGTGAATTAGTTAAAGTTGAGATGTCAGAATTTAAAGATGCTGTTTGGTATGGTAATGAAAAATCTAAAATAGCTTTAATAGAATTTAGTGATTTTGAATGTCCATATTGTAATCGTTTTTATGATACTTTAAAACCAATTTTGACTGAGTATAAAGATAAAATTAAATTTACTTATCGTCATTTCCCTTTATCATTTCATGCTCAAGCACAAAAAGCTGCTGAAGCTTTTGAATGCGCCAAAGAACAAGGTAAGACTTGGGAAATGTATGATGAATTATTTACTTTATCCAAGAGCAGTAGTTTGAGTTTAGACAATTTTAAAAAAGCAGCTGATAAGATTGGGTTAAAATAAATAATTGATGATAAAAATTATAAAGATTGAAATAAAATTAAACAAATCCCGTTAAAAGGGATTTGTTTTTTATCTATTTTTTCTGTATAATATATATATTATTCTTAATTTTATTTATATGGGTAAATTTAAAAAAGGTCTTTGTTTAGGTGGTTTATTAGGCGCTGGTCTAGTTTGGCTTAATACCACAAAAAAAGGTAAAGAATTGCGTGAAGTTATGCTTGATAAAGCGGCAGATGTTTATACTGATTTAAAAGAAAAAATATTATCATCTGATCAGTATAAAAAGATGACTAAAAATCAGTATATTAAAATGGTTAAAAAATATATAGATAAATATGCTATTGATAATGGTTTGGCAGAAAATATTAAAAATATGGTAACAAAAGTAGTGATAGCCCAATGGAATAATTTGCAAAAAGAATTAAAAAAATAAAAAATAAAATCTCCAATATTGGAGATTTTATTTTTAAGACATTGTGATTCAAATTTTTTTATGGTAAAATAGTCGTATTATTAACATTTATTAATATGAAAGATATTAAAAAATATTTTGAAAAAGCTATTACTAGTCAAGCTTCAGATTTACACTTAGTTGGAGGAGAAAAACCATTTTTAAGAATAAAAGGTGAGTTGCAAGAAATTGAAGATACAAGTTTGAATCCCAAAGAATTAGAAACAGCTATTTTTTCTTTGTTAGATACTCAAAAGAAAAATAAATTTTCTGAAGATTATGAATTGGATTTTGGTTATGAATATGAAGGAACGCGTTTTCGTATAAATTTACATCGTCAAGAAGGAAAAATTGGTTTAGCCGCCAGATTGATACCTAGTAAAGTTCCTTCACCAGAAGAATTGCGTTTTGAGCCAATTTTATTAGATTTTACTAATTTGTTAAATGGTTTAGTTTTAGTAGTTGGACCTACTGGTCATGGTAAATCCACTACTTTAGCTTCAATGGTTGAGGAAATAAATAAAAATCGTAAAGCTCATATTATTACTATTGAAGATCCAATAGAATTTATTTTTGAAGATAAACAAAGTTTAGTAGAACAAAGAGAAGTTGGGACAGATACCAAATCTTTTGCTAAAGCTTTAAAACATGTTTTGCGTCAAGATCCGAATGTTATTTTAGTAGGAGAGATGCGTGATCCAGAGACAATTTCTACTGTTTTGACAGCTGCTGAAACTGGACATTTAGTTTTTTCTACTTTACATACTGCTACAGCTGCTGAAGCAATAGAAAGAATTGTTGATGTTTTTGATGGTTCTAAACAAAAACAAGTTTTGATTCAACTAGCATCAGTATTGCGTGGAGTAGTAGCACAACAATTAGTTCCAGCCAAAGATGGTAGTTTAGTAGCAGCTAGAGAAATTTTAGTAAATACTCCTGCTATTTCTAATTTAATTAGAGAAAATAGTATTGCTCAGATTGTTAGTACTATTCAAACTGGTAGTAAGGATGGCATGATTACTATGGAAAATTCTTTAGAAAAATTAGTAAAAGAAAAATTAATTGATGAAGAAACAGCTGCTAAAAGAACTGGAAGACAGAAAAAAATTTAGTTAGTGTGTATTATTCTAGATTAAAAAAAAATTCAATTATTAAGCCAGAAAATAAAAATATTGGTAATTTTAGATTACGGGTTCTTGTTTTTGTTTTTATTTTTTTTAGTTTAATAATTAGCATTAGATTGTTTTATTTAATGGTAATTCAATATGATTTTTATGCAGCTTTAGCTGCTGGTTCTCATGAAATTTATAATAATTTACATCCTAAGCGAGGATTAATTTTAATACAAGATTCTCGTTCTGGGGAGGAATATGTTTTGGCAATGAATTATGATAAATTTTTAGTTTATGCTGATACAAGAAAAATTAAAAATAATGAAACAGCTGAAATGATAATGGAAAAAATATCTGAAATTTTTTCTTATAATGATGAACAAAAAGCATCTTTATTAGTAAAATTAAATAAAAGAGAAGATCCTTATGAGCCGATTGAAAATAAAGTAGAAGAATCAGTTGTGGAGATTATTAAAGAAATGAATTTACCGGGAATTAATTTTATTCGTCAACCTTTTCGTTATTATCCAGAAGGTAATTTAGCTTCCACAGTAGTAGGTTTTTTAGGTAAAGATATCAATGGCAATGATATTGGTCGTTATGGAATTGAAGGTTATTGGCAAAAAGAATTGGCAGGTAGTGGTGGTTTTGTAAAAGGCTCTAGGACTGCTTTGGGAAATATTATACCAGCTGCTAATATGAATTATAAAAAACCTATAAATGGAGCTGATTTATTATTAACTATTGATCGTACTTTAGAATATAAAGCTTGTGAAATTTTGAAAAATGGTTTAGAAAGATATAAAGCTAAAAGTGCTAGTTTAATAATTATGGATCCTTCAACTGGAGCAATTCGGGCTATGTGTAGTTTTCCTGATTTTGATCCGAATAATTACGGAAAAGTAGAAAATATAGAGGCTTATAATAATACAAATATTTTTACAGCCTATGAACCAGGATCAATTTTTAAACCTATTACAATGGCTGCTGCTTTGAATGAAGGAGTTATTGGTGTAGAGACTACATTTTTAGATACTGGCAGTAGAACAGAATTATGTAAAACACCAATAAAAAATGCTATGAGTAAAGTTTATGGTGTTCAAGATATGAATAGTGTTTTGAAAAATTCTATCAATACAGGGATGATTTTTGTTGTAGAAAAATTAGGAAAAAATAAATTTTTAGATTATTTAAATGCTTTTGGTTTTGGTTTAGCAGAAGGTATAGAATTAGATAAAGAAGTGAGCGGGAATATAAAAACACTTTATGAAAATAAAAAAAATAAAGTAGATTGTTATACTGCTACAGCTTCTTTTGGACAAGGTATTACAGTAACTCCTTTACAAATGGCGGTAGCTTACAGTACTATTGCTAATGGTGGTATTATGATGAAACCTTATATTGTAGAAGAAATAAGATATGCGGATGGAAAAATAGAGAGAACTCGTCCTACTGAAATTAGAAAAGTTTTAGATAAAAAAACAGCTTTAACAGTTTCTGGTATGTTGGTAAATGTGGTTGATAAAGGTCATCCTACAGGATCTTCAGTAAATGGTTATTATATAGGAGGCAAGACTGGAACAGCTCAAATTCCTGGACCGGGGGGTTATTTAAAAGAAACCAATCATTCATTTGTAGGCATTGCTCCTATTTTTAATCCTAAATTTGTTATGATTGTGAAATTTGAAAAACCACAAATGACTTGGGCAGACAGTACAGCTTTACCAGTATTTAATGAAATTTCTAAGTTTGCTTTACAATATTATCAAATACCCCCAGAAAGATAATTGACTTTTTTATTATTTTTTATTATAATATGTCCGCTTGGATAAGGATGTAAATTGGTGTGGCCCGTTCGTCTAGTGGCTAGGACACATGGTTCTCATCCATGTAACAGGAGTTCAATTCTCCTACGGGCTACTAGATTTGGTAAAATTGATAATTGAATATTTAAAAGTAATTAAATTGGTTACCTGCCCGACTGAATGACTTCAGTCGTTCGGGCGGGGAGCGTAGCATTCAAACATTAAAATTTATTATAAAAAAGTCAGAGTAGCTCAGTTGGTTACCTGCCCGACTGAATGACTT
>Ga0116187_1001182_pt1 | contig 28568 bp, 23 predicted proteins | sample AD_JPNNA6_MetaG_FD_89755 | JGI IMG/M metagenome (GOLD analysis project Ga0116187, IMG submission 89755) | Active sludge microbial communities of municipal wastewater-treating anaerobic digesters from Japan - AD_JPNNA6_MetaG | ecosystem: Engineered > Bioreactor > Anaerobic > Digestate | place... | reverse complement strand
TTTGGTGGAGCCGATGGGATTTGAACCCACGGCCTCTGCCTTGCGAAGGCAGCGCGCTCCCAGCTGTGCCACGACTCCGAATATTATTTTAGAATAAGATTTTTAAAAGACTGTCCGTTTTTTATTTTCTTTCCGAAGATATCGGCTATTGTTTGGCCTATATCTGCAAAGGACTCCCTTGTTCCGATGTTTACATTTTCTTTAATCGGCTTTCCGTAAGCCATAAAAGGTATATACTCTCTTGAGTGGTCTGTTGAAGGGGTTGTAGGATCGCAGCCATGATCAGCACTTATCATAAGAATATCGTCATTTTTCATCTGAGACATTATCGATATAAGCTCTTCATCCCATTTCATAAGGGCATCTGCATAACCCTGAACATCGTTTCTATGTCCGTACTTCATATCAAAATCGACCAGATTGGTAAAGATAAAGCAGTTTTCATTCTTTTCTTTCATATACAAAAGAGTTTTTTCAACCCCATCGGTATTGTCAACGGTTTTAACGAACTCTGAAATACCTCTTTCGGCAAAAATATCGTGTATCTTTCCCACTGCATACACTTTTATTCCAGAATCTGTAAGAATATCAAGTAGTGTTTCCGCAGGCGGTGGAGAAGAAATATCTTTTCTGTTTGAAGTTCTTATATACTCAGGATACCTTCCGACATATGGCCTGGCGATTATTCTTCCGATATTGTATCCCATTTCTTTAAACATTTCATGAGCGATTTTGCAACCATGGTAAAGCTCTTCCAGCGGAATTATTTCTTCGTGAGCAGCAACCTGAAAAACACTGTCTGCGGAAGTATAAACGATCCATGAACCCGTTTTTTCCTGTTCGGGTCCAAGATCCTGGATTATTTTAGTTCCGGAAGCAACGGTATTACCTATAACTTTGCGGTTTGTTCTACGTTCAAACTCATTTATTATATGACTGTCAAAGCCGTTAGGAAAAAAATCAAAGGGTTTTTCAAGATAGATTCCGCACATTTCCCAGTGACCGGTGGTTGTATCTTTACCGTTGTTGTGTTCTTTCAGTTTTCCGTATGCTCCAAGACTTGCCTGCACAGGAAAAACGCCCTGTATAGGATATATGTTTCCCAATCCGAGTTTTTGCATATTAGGCATTCTCAGACCGTTAACCGATCTTGCAATATTTGCCAGAGTATTGGAACCTGTGTCTCCATAGAGCGGAGCATCAGGCATTTCGCCTATTCCGACGCTGTCAAGTATAATAAGAATTACTCTCATACTACTCTCTCACTTTTCTCAGATTAAGGAAGTTAATGACGGTATTTATTTCATCTTTTATGGTTTCAGGATAGACATAACCCTTGAAACCAAGACCTATAAGGAAGGTTTTAAGCACATCGGCAATTATAAAAGACGAGTCTACATTAAATCCGTTGGCTCTCAGCACATCCTTTATAAGCAGTGAAAACTTTTCGTCGATCTCCTGAATCTTTCGTATGGTTACTTTGGATCTGTAAGGGTATGTCATTATCTGGGCAAAAGCAGCCATCTTGTCAGACGGTATGAAAAGCTTGTTAATCTTTTCTTCGATATCCTCTGGCTTTTCAAGTATGGGCTGTATCCATTCCTGAAGTATAAAAGCCGCTGTTTCAATCATGGCACCGTCTTTTGAACCAAAGTAATAGTGTAGTGAAGCAATTGTTAAGCTGGCTTCACTGGCTATTTTTCGGGTTGTGGTTCCACTTATGCTGTTTTCGTTGATTATGCTTATGATTGACTCTATCAGCTCCTGCTGGCGTCTTTCTCTCAGGTCCGGGTTGGGTCTTCTCGCCATAGTCAGTCCCCCTTTGCGTGAGAATCATCTTATGAAATTATTATATCACAGATATTTTTACAAATATAGTACATAAACAAAATGCTTTATTTGATTTTTCAGTGTGTTTATATTATGTTCATATCTTTGAAAAGAGTATATATCATCATGGATAATTAAAAATATGCATGGGAGTTTGAGTAATAAAATTATATCATAAAAGTACAGAAGTGCAAGAATATTTTATCCAAAAAAAATACAGTTAATTCATAATATAAGTTTTTTTAACTATTTTTCCCGAAAAAAATAAGGCCATTATGGCCTGAGATTAAGTGAAATTTCTGACTAATCTTCCAGTTCTTCCAGTTCTTTAAGTATCTCAGATAGCTTATTACTAAAAAAATCTGTTTTTATAATATCTTTAATATCTTCCTTCAGCTCCTGTTTTTCATCTCTTCCTAATATGTCTTTTAAAAGCTTGCAGCTTTTGGCCAGTGAAAGAAGAATGACCGAGCGCTCGTCAATTGATGTGATCTTCTGTAAGGAAATTCGGATATTTTTGTATATATTTTGTACGATAGCTGTATTTTTTATTGTGTATTCCTTCTTCCCAATTGACTCGATAATATTTTTTCCTTCCAGACTAGCTACAACTTCATTTTGAATAAACTTTCTTTTTTTGCTTACTTTCTTTATCCAGTACTTTAGACTGTGGATTTTTTTTTCAGCGTGGATTTTTTCAAGAAAAAAATCATACAGGTCTTCACCTGTTTTTTTGTCATCGAAAGTAACAGCAAGCGTATCCACAAGAGATATATAGTCCTTAAGCAGCATTTCGCTCAATACTGCTGCAGAAAGTCCAAAATCAAAAAGATTTCCCAGTTTCTTTTTTACCGAATGGTCTTCGTTATTTATACATATTAAAAAAAAACTCTCAGGTAAAGATAATATAATACCACCTCCTGAATCCATTATAATGATACTATGCTTTGAGCATAGTTTTCAATCTTCTTAATATTTCTTAATAAAAAAGACAGTGTTTATAATATGTTATAATTGAATAAACTAAATAGGCTTTGAACTAAAGATACCGGGAGGTGAAGTATGCTTGAAAATATACGTCTCCAAGTGGAGAAAAAAGATAAACAGATCAAGGCTTTGTATGAAAAAGAAAGTTTGAGACTTTCAGAACTTCAGAGAAAGATAAAAGAACAGAATATACCTGTCATGATAATTTTTGAAGGATGGGGAGCTGCAGGAAAAGGCACTTTGATAAACGAGCTTATAAGAACGCTTGATCCAAGAGGATTTAATGTTTTTACAACACATCTTCCGCAAGGCGAGGATAGATACTGGCCTTTTTTGTACAGGTTCTGGATAAGAACACCAGCGGCAGGCAGAATAAATATTTTTGATCACAGCTGGTATGATGAGCTGTTTGAAGCCTGTACCAAAGAAAACAAGATAAGCCGGAAGGTTTTGAGAATGATAGATGATGTAAATGTCTTCGAAGAACAGCTTTATGAAAACGGGGAGCTTATAATCAAGTTTTTTTTACACATAAGCCGTGATGAACAGAAGAAAAGAATAAAATCACTTTTGCATAGCCAAAGTGAAAAATGGAAGGTGGAAGACAGAGACCTAAGGCAAAATCAAGATTATGAAAGATATATGAAAGGTTTTGAAAGAATAATGGAAAAAACAGATACCAAAAGTAGATGGAATGTAATCTCTTCACAAGATAAAAAGTCGGCGGCGTTTCAAATAGTAAAAACTGTTGCTTCGGAGCTTGAACAGGCTGTTTTGGGCAGAGAAGCCGCTGCTAAGATGAAAAAAAACATAGTTATCAACTCTGAGACTATAACTTCTGCCATTCTTGACAGTACGGACCACACATTGAGCATATCCGAAAAGGAGTATAAAAAAGAGTTGAAGGATCTTCAGATGGAACTGCGGGAGATTCAAAACAAAATGTATCTCAAACGCATTCCTCTTGTAATAGTTTTTGAAGGCTGGGATGCAGCGGGTAAAGGAGGCAATATAAAACGTATAACCCAGGAACTTGACCCCAGAGGTTATGAAGTAATTCCTGTGGGTGCTCCGAATGATGCTGAGAGGGAGCATTATTACCTTTGGAGATTTTGGATAAAAGTCCCTAAAGCCGGTCATATAGCTATTTTTGACAGATCATGGTATGGCAGGGTTCTGGTTGAAAGAGTTGAAGGTTTTTGTTCGAAAAATGAATATAAAAGAGCATATAAAGAGATCAATGACTTTGAAAGTCAGCTTATAAACTATGGAGCAGCGGTTGTTAAGTTTTGGCTTGATATAAGCAAAGAAGAACAGCTAAAAAGGTTTAATGAAAGACAGAAAGATCCTGGAAAAAACTGGAAGATTACCGAAGAAGACTGGAGAAACAGGGAAAAATGGGATCTTTATAAGCCTGCGGTTGAAGAGATGCTTTTAAGAACAAGTACTTCATATGCGCCATGGACGGTTGTCGAAGCGGATGATAAGTACTATGCGCGAATTAAGACTTTAAAGACAATAGTGCAGACAATGAAGAAAAAGTTGTAAAAACTTTCCAAACATTTATATCAAAAGTGCTTACACTTTTCTATCATAGAGGATGGATCGTCTTTTAAAAGGGCCACAGCTAAAGGGATTATATAACTTAAAAATCCGATTGAAAATATTATTATAATACCGAAAAAATCAGTATAATAAAAGATGAAACGCTCACTGAAAATAATACTTGAAAGTATACTCCAGCCTATACTTGCAGATAATGAACCGCCTAAGCAAAACAATATCATAAAGAAAGATATTTCCAAGGAGATATTCTTTAAAATCTTGACAGAAGACACTCCCAGAAGGCGAATAACTGAAAGCTCTCCAAACCTTATCCGGCAAATATTTACAGAAGAAAAAAGTATAAAAGAAAATAAAATAAAAAAAAGGACTGCCAACAACAGAAATTTTATAAGATTCAAAAAGTAAACGGTACAAGCTGTTTGGCCGGCAAGAAAATCATAATCCACTATCTGCTCAAAGTCTTCTGAAAGATCGATGCCTGATTTTTTCAGTTTTTTGTAGTCATCAACCATTATTATTACTCCGGATATAGGATTATCCATTACCGAAAATAGTTTTAAATTTTCTATTGTCCTCAGCTTGTTGCGTGTGGCAGCATCATTTGCATGGAATATGTATTTTTTCTGTGTTCCCAGGAGGATCTTTTCTTCCTGGGTCTGATACTCCGCTGCAAGCCACAGAATATCGTATTTACTCATTATCTGGGCTATTTTACGTTCGGTGCTTAGACTTTTGGGCTTAAGAAGTGTAATATGCTTGAACTCACTTATCTTTTGTATAGACTGCATTTCGACAGTGGCGGTAATATTTGCAAGTAAGGTTGTCAAAACGGCTGCCAGAAAAACACTAAAAAGCACCGGATAGTTTATGCCGGTACGTAAGGTAAAAGCAAATATTCTTTTTGAAAGTCTTCCCAAATGAAACTCTTTCTCTGTTTTAGCAGAAGAAAGAGTTTCATCAAGTATCTTAATAGGAGTGTTTTTATGCAAAATGAAAACTCCATATAAAAAGGAAAGCAAAGTTGAGATAAGAAGAATGCCTGCTGCAGACAGTAGAGCATGAAAGTACAAATCAGCTTTCATACCTTGAGGTTCAAACAAATATTTTTTCAGCAGTTCCATAACTGTTAATCCGTTAAGTGCTCCGGCAATAAAACCAATCATAGCTGGAATAAAGAGTTGTGCAAAAATTATAAAATAAGCCGAAAGATTGCGTACTCCCAAAACTTTTTGAAATGCAAAGTTTTTTCTGGTTTGCCTGAAAAGCTCTTTATTGCAGACCATACTGGCAATAGTTGTAGCCGTACAGATAAGAATGAAAACCCAAACACTCTCCGTTATATCCCCAGACACAACGCTTTTAGAAGCACCAACAACGTAAGTATTAAGTATTACAGGAATAGAGCCTATAAGAATTGCTCCTGTAACAGATATGAACATAATAAGAATATTCTGAACAAAAACTGAAAAATTCTGTCTGAAAAACTTCAGTATATTTTTAACCATTAAGAGCCCCAGTACAAGTCAGAGGGGTGTTCAGATAGATTTTATTATCAAAAAAACTTTCAGTTTGACAATCCCCTGCAGTCATGATAACCGAACAGCCTGATCCTGCACAGTAATCAAGCAGGAGATTCATCAACTGTATTTGGCTTTTACAATCAAGCTCTGCCATGGGTTCATCAGCAAAAAGTATTTTCGGAGAGTTAACTAAAGCTCTTGCAATAGCTGCACGATGTTTTTGTGCAGAGGAAAGCTGATACGGAAAAGCATCCATAATCTCCGCTATTCCAAGTATTTCACAGAAATTTTCAAAACGTCTTTTACTTTCGCTCTCTCTTTTAACGGCTGCAATCATAATGTTTTCACGTATAGAAAGATAGTTTATCAGAAAATGTTCACGGAATATGAAACCGAACTCCTTATGTCGTAGCTCTTCAAGCTTTTTTTTTGTCAATAGGTTTAGTTCAATGTTGTTGAAAAAAATCTTTCCTGCATCAGGTTTTTTCAATCCGGACATAAGGTAGACAAGGGAGGACTTTCCGCTTTTTGAGCTACCGCATATACAAAGATTTTCTCCATCTTGCAATGAAATGGAGAAGTCTTCAAGTATAGTTTTTTTTATTTTTTTTACCTTGTATGAAAAAGATACATTTTCAATCCTAAGCAAACGTATCTCTCCTTTTTCCGGTAAGCAGGTGCAGTATACCAATGATGATTATACTAAAAAATGACCTAGTTCTTTTAATGAACTAAGTCATGAGGTTGCATTACTTATGTAATTATTTTTCTTTAAAAAGTCTTTCTACAAAAAAACCAAACATAAAACCAAGCATGACAAATATATAGACGGTCCAGCTACTTGTAAAAGCAGAGATATCGTTTTTAAAAATATTTATACTTCCTGCCATCATTACTCCAAGAAGAACAGAGATTACCTTTTCTTTATTTTTTTTCATAAGAAAGTTAAGAAGCTTTACGATTATTATAAGACCTAGCAGGATTCCTAAGCCCATTGGGACAAGAACAGAAAAATCAAAATCAGAGATAGCTTTTATAGCGTTTCTGTATACTCCCAAAATTATAAGCACGGAAGAACCATCTATTCCTGCCGGCATTGACATCGCACAGGCTCCAAGCATTCCGCTTAAAATGAGATACAGCCATGATTGATTTTCACTTTGAAAAGAACTGTCCGGACGTGGTATTACAAATAAGAAAAGACATACGGCTATGATGAATCCTGTCATAAAAAGTGGTAACCTATCTTTTTTCAGTACCTTCTGTTCACTTCCCATATGGAAGAGCCCTCCCAGTATAAGACCGAGGAAAGTACCAACAGTGTACCCTGGAAACTTTTCGTATGCGAGTTTCAAAAGATTCGAAAAAGAAAATATTCCAATGATCATTCCTATTGCGACAGGAATAAGGAGCATGGTTGATTTTCTGTCAAACTTGAAAGACATGAAGTTTGAAGCTGCATAAAGAATATCGTAGTATCTGCCAGAAACGGCAGCAATCATTCCGCCGCCTATTCCCGGAACAATATTTGCAATTCCTATAAGTACTCCAAGTAGTAAGGTCTGAAGCATCAGTCACCTCATGAAATGAAGACGAGGGTGACTACAGAAATAATGACGCAGTATATTCCAAAAATCTTTAAATGACCTTTCATTACAAGTTTTTTTACAAGGAAAAGCGCAACAAGACCGGCAACAAAAGCTGCCAATGCTCCGAAAATCTGAGCCGATGTAATTGAGATCTTTGAAAGCTCTAAAATTCCAGCTCCAAAAGTAACCGGAAGGCTCATAAGAAAAGAGTATCTTACGGCATCCTCACGTTTTATTCCAAGGAACAAAGCGGCAAAAAGCGTAGAACCGCTTCTTGAAATTCCCGGCAGTATCGCTATGGCCTGAAAAATACCTATCATAAGAGCATCTGTCCAGGTTATTTTATCTAAACTTTTTTTGTTGGTTTTGAAAAAGTCGGAAAAAAACATGAAAAGCGCTGTTACAAGAAAGAGACCGCCCACAAGCTTTACTGAAGAAAAAGCTTCATTTATAAAATCTTCGAGGAAAAATCCTGTGAGTACGGCTGGGATGGTTGAAAGTAAAAGCTTGCCTATGAGAGGAAGTACACGTTTGTCGAGTGTAAAAAGTCCTTTTAAAAGATAAACCACATCGCTGAAAACAAAAAACAGCACAGATAAAAAAGTTGCAAGATGGAGTACGGCAAAAAAAGAAACATTCTGACTGGCATTGAGAATAGTTGAAAAGACAACCAGATGACCGGAGCTTGAAATAGGCAGAAATTCGGCAAAACCCTGGACTACGCCTAAAATAAGTTCATTCAAAGTTTTTCACCCCTTGTTGAATAATGTCTGTAAAAAAGAAACATAATCATATAAGTATACAGCAAAAAAATTAATAAGCATTTTCAGACTTTTAAAAAATACGTTTTTGCATTATTGCTTCTATATCCTCTATTGTTCGGGGAGTTTGTTCAGAAAGATTGATACAGCCGTCATCTGTGACAAGACAGTTATCCTCAAGTCTGAAGCCTATGCCCCATTCTTCACAGTATATTCCTACATCGACACAGAAAACCATTCCCGGTTCAATTAACTGGGGATAGATAACCCAGTCATGAACATCATAGCCCACATGATGTGATCCTCCGTGCCACATGTAGGTTCCTATGTCTTCAAAACGTGCGCATAATTTTATATCTCTAAGCTGTTCAAAAGTATATTTTTTAATGGTTTCATCCACCGATTTCATAGGCATGCCAGGCTTTATGATACTGAACATATGCTGTGAAGTATTGTATGCACAGGTATACAAAAGCTTCTGCTTTTCGGAAAATCGTCCGTTGCATGGCCATCCCCTGGAGACATCGTTGCATTCATTGTCCCAGCAGGCCCCCACATCGTTGAGGACCATATCGCCGTCACTGCAAAGACCTAAGTAATCATAATAGTGAATAAAAAAATTGTTTTTACCGCTTGATATTATACTGGGAAAAGCCGGTGAAAGAACTCCGTTTTGCGCCAGTGCGTAGTCAAACTCCGCTTTAAGCTGATATTCGTACAGTCCGGGCCTAGAAGCTTTCATCATGGCAATAATACCCTGACGAGTTATTTTTTGTGCAGTTTTCATTGCCTGTATTTCGCAGTCCTTTTTTATGGTACGCTGTGATTTTATGAGAGATGAATGATTCTTGAGCTTTATGTATGGATAAAGCTTTTTGAGCAGTTCGGCCAGTTCGTAGGCTCTGCTGTCAGGTTCGGTTTTTGAAAGCTTGTCAAAGTCCATGTATATGTTTTCACACTTTTCGGTTTGAACCGATTTAAAAAAAACAGATTCAAAATCGTTGACAGATCTTATGTCTGCAATTGCAGAAGCATTTTCCGCCTGTTCAGGGGTGAGTCTGCTTCCTGTCCATCTTTCCGCCATTTTATCCTTCGGAAGAATAAAAAGAGTTTCATGAACTGTTCCGTTTTCTGCAACAGCCATGAAAATCGAGTCCGGTTTTTGTATGCCGGTCATGCACACAAAGTTGCGGTTGGCAAAGAAAGGATAGTACTCATCGGCGGTTTTCCTTGGAGCAGTGCCGCTGAAAAGAAGAACAACAGAGTTTTTTTCGATGTTGCGGTACAAAGTTTCTCTGTTTTGCCTATGAAAAGTTTTATCCATTTTAAGATCACTTCCCATATGAAAGATTTTATTTACATCTCAATAATAGCACCGCACAGATATAATTTCAACCTCAAGCCATGTATGGTGAAATATAAAAATTCCCGTACTTTTTAAAGTACGGGAATGATTTTTGGAGCGGAAGACGGGATTCGAACCCGCGACCCCCTGCTTGGCAAGCAGGTGCTCTACCGCTGAGCTACATCCGCATTTTTATGGTGCGCGAGGTGGGACTTGAACCCACACGGGCTTATAAGGTCCACTGGATTCTAAGTCCAGCGCGTCTGCCAATTCCGCCACTCACGCCGACTTGCTTCAAAAAACAAAATGTTGCAAAACCGATTGAACGTGTTTGCAACAAAAAATAGTGACCCGCCTGGGATTCGGACCCAGGGCCCTTTGATTAAAAGTCAAATGCTCTACCAGCTGAGCTAGCAGGTCACTGCTACATAACTGAAAAATATTATACCTCATGTGTGGAAAATAGTCAAGTTAAAGTTTATATACGGAAATCTTAACAGTTTTTCACTCAGGTGTTTCACTTATTCCGCCTTTAAGATCAGTGCTGAAAACAGCGGGAGTTTTTACTCCGTTTTTTACAGTTGTTCCCACTATCAGCAGGGTGTTCTCCTGTGTCGGGATGATATCGGATAACCACGTTTTTTCACCGACATCATATACACGTTCATAGTAAAGCGAACCATCGGAGTTGATTATTTTTAGAAATCCACAGAGCTTTCCGTCATCCGTTGATATGTTTCCTACGCAGTAAGCGCGATTATTTTGAAATATTATGCTGTTCAGGCCGGACTGTTTATCTATGGCTTTTATATCCAGAAAGGTTTCTTTAAGCCTATCTGTATCATCTTTGGGAAAAGGAATTTTCAGTATAAGACTTTTTTGTATATAAGAGGAGGCATCGGTTCTCAAGCCGCATATAAAAAGATTTTCTTCTTTATCCGATACAGCGGATAAAGGGGTTTCATCATGGTGATCAATGATAAGTGCACCGTCAAACTTTTTGATGCCGTGTATATCATATTGAAGTATAAAGATATTAAAATCCTTGAGAGGATTTGAATTAGAGGAGCCTATGGCAAAAAACCCATCGGCAAGCGAAACAATTGAAGATATGTATTCGTTATCTCCTCTGGTGTAGGTATCTGTCCATATGGTATCGCCGTTTAGACTAAATTCGGCTGTAAGAGCCTGTTTTGACTGCGCAGTCATGGAGTATCCACCGGCCAGGTAGCCCTGCGAGACTGGTCTGAGAGTACTGAACTCACCCTTGATACTCAAAAAATTAGACCATCTGAGCTGTCCGTCGGTTGCACCGTATGCGCCAAGATATGGAAATCCTTCTTTTGATCCTGCCAGAATGAATAAACCATCTCTGTACTTTATATCATTGATCTGAGCTGAAGATTTTTCAGCTGCGAAGGAATAAAGCACGGTTCCCTTGCTGTCAATAGTGTATATCCTGTATCCGTCATATGACTTCATGAGCACGCCGTAGGAGTTCTTTTCTGAGGCACATATTTTCAGAAACTCTCCTGTGCTGGCATCAAAAAATTTAATGAAGGTGCTGCCAAGGAGTTTTTCAGTCTTTTCTCCTGATGAAATGTACTCTATAAACTCTTGGGATGAGCTTTGAGGAGTAAGATTTTCAATGGGGTCATTTTTGTAAAGAAAAGCAACTGAAAGAATAAAGATCAGTGAAAAAAAGGCCAGCAGTCCATAAAGGGTTATGAGGGTTTTATCTGCTTTCAAATGAACTCCTCCTTATTTCTTAAACCGTATGTTATAGGAGTTAGGATCATTCCAGCTGAATTCAAATTTGAGTTTGATGTTATACTTGTCTTCAAGGCAGCTTTTAATTTCAGGTGTTATATATCCGGAAAGATTATGATATACATTTAGCATTACTTCTGTTATATTATCATCTTTAAACAGCCTCATTGAGTCATTAATATCCTTTATCATCCTGTCAAATACGACCCTTGGCGAGGCAACTCTTCCTGTGGCGTGGCATACAGGACAGGGAGAGAACATATACGATTCAATTGATGAAGAAGTTCTTTTCCTTGTAAGTTCAAGCAGTCCCAGACTCGTAAAGCCCACAATCGACACTTTTGCTTTATCTCTGTATGTTTCCTGTTCCAAAAAGATTTTGACTGCATCCTGATGTTGCTTATCCATCATATCTATGAAATCGATTATTATTATTCCGGATATATTCCTTAGCCGTAGCTGCCTGGCAATTTCTTTTGCAGCCGAAAGATTGGTTTTAAATGAGGTCTCTTCAATGTTTTTTTCCTGGACGTTGCTTGCGGAATCAACATCAATGACTGTCATGGCTTCTGCTCTGTCTATAGTTATTATCGCTCCGTTTTTCAGGGTTATCTTTCTCGCGAATATATCGTTCATGTCGCCGTAGATGTTCATGTATGAAAAAGCATCACGGTCTGTAAGCTCGACATTTATGGAGTAGTTCATTTCTTTCAGAACCCGTTCAACGGTTTCATTAATTGATTTGTCATCAAGAACTATTTTCCTTGTGTCCTTGTCCAGCCGTTCCCGCAGTATATACTCCACAAAGTTTTGATCGGAGTACACGAGAATAGGTTTTTGAGTGGATTTATAAGAAGCAACGATGTTTTTCCAGCTTTCTCTGAGTGATTCAAACTCTTCACGTATGGTTTTTTTATCTATGGAGGTACAGTTGGTCCTGAAGATTATTCCTTCGCGCTCATTTATTATATCTTCTCCAAGTTCTCTTAAATCCTGACGTGTTAGATCATCGGATATCTTACGTGAAATGCCTATACTGGACTCTCCCTCCGGAAGATATACAATGTATCTGCCTGGGAGATTTATCTGCATCGACAGCTGTGGTCCCTTGCGTATGTTTCCGTCCTTTTTTACCTGTACGATGACCTTATCACCGCGTTTATACTCGTTTGGAAGACCGATAAGATCCTTGTACCTGAGAAAACCGTTTTTATTTATACCTATGTTTACAAAGAAAGCTTCCAAACTCGGAACATCGTTTTCGATACGCCCTATAAAAATCTTTCCGCAATTTTTTTCGGTTTCAACATCTTCAAAAAAAATTTCAGAAAGTATCTCGTCTTCTATTAAGGCAACTTTAATCTCTTCGTTGGATTTGCTGAATACAATAACTTTATCCGACATTTTAAACCCCTTTAAGTATGTAGTATAAGACAATTCTATCATAAAAAAACACCCGTTTTACCGGGTATTTAGTTTTGCCTGTCAAAAATTTCTTTGAAAACAGTATGGTTTTCTTTGAATATCTTGAGTACGGCAGGATCAAACTGTGAAGGCGATGTTTTTTCGTCACCGCAAAGTATAATCTCACAGGCCTGTTCATGGGTAAAACTCTTCTTATAAGGCCGTTTACTCCTTAGAGCATCGTAGACGTCGCATATGCTGACTATACGTGCTTCTATGGGGATATCCGAACCTTTAAGTCCGAAAGGATATCCGGTACCGTCAAATCTTTCATGGTGGTAAAGAGCTATATTTTTGGCTATAGAGAACTGCTTGTCATCACCCAGAATTTCCGCGGCGTATAAAGTATGTTTTTTCATTTCTTCAAACTCCGCACTGGTAAGTTTTCCGGGTTTGTCAAGTATCTCTCTTTTCACCAGAAGCTTGCCTATATCATGCAGAGGAGAAAAGTAGTAGAGATCTTCCTGAACTTTTTTGATAATCCCATTTTTTCAGAAACAAACAGTGCGTATTCGGCCACACGGTCTATATGATTTCCGGTTACATCATCGTATTTCTCGGCTATATTTGAAAGCTGCTTTGAGAACTTCCGATAAGAGCTTTCAACTTGGTTGTAGCTTTCCTCAAGCTCTTTATAAAGATTTTCAAGCTCTTCGTTGGAGGCTTTTATCTCTTCATTTGAAGCAGCAAGATTCTCAAATAGTTTTAAAAATTCTTTTATTGTAATATCAAGAGTTTCCTTAAGACTTGATATTTCATGAAATTGGAAGTTTTTTTCCGTTATGGTATCATAAACTTCTCCGAAATCAATATCTATATTTGATGGAGAAAGTTTTTTATCGATTGCCTTGATTTTGAGGGACAAAATATCAAAACTGTCCTTTATACTGAAAAACTCCTGTGTGAATTCTACGAGGTTGTCCATGTTGCGTTTTCGCGAAACCAGATTCCAGCATATAAGACAGGTTATTACAGCTGAAAGAATCATCATAACTATAAATTCGCGTGTTATATCCAGCGAAGTCACAATATAAAGACTGTTCCAGCTTACAGGTTTGTTTATTATAAACCTGGCATTTCTTATGAAAAAACGGGGAAACTTTTCTGGATCGACTTTTGTAATGTTAAAGAAGTTTGGAGAGTAAAGAACTGTTCCATCTTTCTTAAGAAGACTCATGTAGTATGACGATGATGAATGAAAGTAGTTATCGTCCATGTCTGTAATAAGATACATATCATTATATTCAGAAAAAAAATGTGCTCGGAGCTTTCCGTCAGAGAGAGAAGAGTATTTAAATATGCTTGGCTGATATTCAATAGAGGTGACAAGTTTGAAAAAATCACTATTCTTAATATTTATTCCTTCAAAACCTTCGGGTACGGATCTTATAATATTACCGTTTTTATCTATAATGAATAGGGAGTTTATATCAAGGTACTTATTCAGTCTTTGCGGATCAGATGTTTCATAAATTGCAATCAGAGAAGAAGAGTAGTTCTTCAGTGTGCTCTGAAGATTGTCTGTATTGACATCGGAAATAACCGAAAGGTTTACAAAAACAAGACCCAGCACTATGAGCCAGATCATTACTCCCATCATAATCATAAAAATATTTTGGACAAAAAGATTCCGTATGGTTCTTCTGAAAATTTTCTTGAATGTCATTAGTTTACAACTCCGTATCTACTGTTTGGTAATTTCGATGTTGTCAGTCAGCCTTACAGTACCGTTATTGTAGCTGTATACAAATATGTTCTCCGGAATACTGTCACCATAACCGTTGTAATAGAAAGATCCATAGACAGTGTTTTCAAACTTTTTTTCCTGTTTTAAAAACTCTGTAATATTCTTGGAGTTTACAGCATCAAAGATAAAGTCAAGCAGCATAAGTATTACGGATGAAGCAAAAGTAGGTTTTACACCATACTCCTGCGTAAAGTTTTCAATGATTCCGGTATGATTGCTCTGATAATCTGCAATATAGTCGCTTATAACGTTTATTCCCTGCATGAAGGAGCCATTGTAATTATTCCTCAAAAAGTCAAAAGCCCAGCTGTTTATATAATATCCTTTTCCCTTTTCTTTTTTAAGTCCGTTCAGAAGCAGCATGGTTTCCCCTGGACCTGTTGCAAGAAAAAAACAGTCGTACTGATCGTAAGGTTCGTTCAAAACTTTATCATAGTCAACATACTTTACTGATCCTTGAAAATTTTGAGCAAAAACTTCGTATATTGAGTCAGAGTAATCCGGATTTATGCCGGAACGAGCTATTAATACCGATCTGTATCCCTTTTCATATAGGTACTTTGCTGAATACTCAGATAAAAAATTTGAAGAAGGTACCAGTCTGAAAACATTATCGTTTTTATTGCTGAAGCGTTCGGAGCTGACCGTCGCTAAGACTACCGGAAAGTTCAATGATGAAAGTTCGGAATATATCATCTGAATCTCCGAACTTACAGCGCCTGCAATAAGAATATCCGGCCTGAAGCTCTTGACTCTTTCCAATGCTGTTATCATATCCTGCTTTTCAAGTTTGGGTTTGAAAAATGCGACCCTCACCATGGACTGATTTTTATACTCCGACTGAGATAAAAAGTATTGAAATGCTTTTAATTCTTCATAACCAAGATTTGTGTCAGGCGAAATCATTATAGCCAGCCTGACAACTTTTCCGCTTTGAACTATGAAGAAGATAAGAATGATAATTATAAAAACAGACAGAACGAGCAGAAAGATTCTTTTAAGCATAAGCAGCTCCTTCAAAAAAAATAACATACCAATTATACCAAAAAATCTTTATTGTTGTAAGCATTCATTGCTTTCGATATTTCCGCCTTTATCAGCAAGTCTATGGCAGCGCATGCACCATCAACTATTTTGTAAAGAGATTTATACTCATCCTGCGAAAAGTTGGCAAGCACATAATCGGCTAAATCCATGAATTCAGGCTTTTCACCTATTCCTATGCGTATTCTTACAAAATTATCGCTGGCAAGAACTCCTATTATGGATTTCATGCCGTTGTGCCCGCCTGCCGAGCCCTTTTCTTTTATGCGGATTTTCCCAAAAGGTATGGAAACATCATCGTAGATAACGATAATGTCCTGAGCCATAAATTTTCCGTGTTTCTGGAAGAGATCCGGAAAAATGCTTCCGGAAAGATTCATGAAAGTCAGCGGTTTGACAAGTATAAAGTCTTTGCTGTCAAATCCTTCATAAGTTCTAAAAGAAAAAGACTTGTAATCTATGGTTTTTCTGGTGAGCTCATAGTATCTGTCCACACACAAAAAGCCCACGTTATGCCTGTTAAAGACATAACGTGAGCCTGGATTGCCAAGACCGACAATTAACTTTTTCATTTTTCCTCTTTCTTTTCAGATTTCTGTGCAGTTGCAGGAACATCGCCAGGAGCTGCGGCACCTTCTTCAACAGCGCCTTCGGCGGTGGTATCAACAATAACCTGTTTTGTAACGGCTGCAATAACTTCGGTTTCTTCCATATGAACCTTTGCACTGTGTGGAAGCAATGGAATTATGTCAGCAACAGTTTTATGATCGTTTATATTCATGGCAGATACATCTACTGTAATGGTTTCCAAAACATCCGAAGGATAAAGCTTAACTGTGATGTTATGGTGAGGTGTCTGAAGCACTCCGCCTTTGGTTACTCCGGCAGGCACTCCTGTGAATCTGAACGGAATATTGATAGTCATCTTTCTGTCATTAGCAGGAACATAAAAATCTATATGGATAACCTTGTCGGTTGTCTTGTCCCTCTGCACCGATTTAATAAATGCTTCGTGTTCTTCGGTAACGCCTTTTTCATTTTTAAATACCAGACCTACCAGAGAAGTTTCAAGTGCTTTTTCAAGTAAAGCTGTAACCTTTTGGTATTCAATAGCCACTAAAAAATTCTTTTCGAGTTTAGGGCCATAAACAACTGCCGGTACCATGGACTCCCTTCTTAATGCTTTTGCTTTTTTGTTCTGATCTCTGTTGACTACTTCAAGAGTATATGCTCTCGCCATCGTCTTCAACCTCCTGTTTTTATTTTTCCCTTTAGGGACGTAATACTATTATTTAAAAAGTATACTTACCGAAAGATTCTTTCTTATCCGTACTACGGCTTCTCCGAACAAAGGTGCCACGGACAGCACTTCAAATTTTTCTGGAAGATCGTTGTGTTTTATTGAATCTGTTATTATGACTTTGTGTATATTAGACTTCTGCAGTCTTTCTTTTGCGTCTTTGGAAAGAATACCGTGGGTTGCACAGGCAATAATCTTTTTGGCTCCGTTTTTTTCAAGCGCCTGTGAGGATTCTATAAGAGAACCGCCTGTATCTATCATATCGTCAAACATTATACAAGTCTTATCTCTTACGTCTCCAATAACGTTTACTATTTCTGCCACATTGTCCTTGGGCCTTCTTTTATCCAAAATGGCAAGAGGGGTGGAAAGCTTTTCCGCGAACTTTCTGGCTCTTTTAACTCCTCCTACGTCAGGAGAAACAACAACTACATCGTTAAGATCAATGTCTTTGCAGTTGGAAAAATGTTCAGCAAAGACCGGGAAACTCCAGAGGTTATCCACCGGAATGTCAAAGAAACCCTGAATCTGTTCGGAATGCAGATCTATAGTAACGATACGGTCTGCACCTGCACTAGTGAGAAGATTGGCAACCAACTTTGCGGAAATTGGATCTCTCCCTTTGGCTTTTCTGTCTTGTCTTGCATAGCCGTAGTGAGGTATTATCACTGAAATAGATCCTGATGAAGCTCTTTTAAGAGCATCAATCATAATCAGAAGTTCCATAAGGTTATCATTTACCGGTTCGGATATGGATTGGATAACGTAAACATCGTATCCTCGAACAGTTTCATTTATCCGAACGTTGATCTCACCATTGGCAAACTTGGATAATTCACAGTCTCCTAATCTGGAGCCTATGTACTCTACGATCTTTTGAGCAAGAGGAAGGTTTGAATTACCGCTGAATACCTTCATCTCTGATCGCCCGACAATCGACATGGCTTAGTCTCCCTTCTTATTTTTTTTATTTACCCAACCGTCTTTGTTTTCCTGACGCGCACGGCCTAATGCAAGTGAATACTCGGGAACATCCTTTGTTATCACGGAGCCTGCGCCGACAATTGAGTTTTTACCTATATTGACAGGAGCTACAATCGAACTGTTGCTTCCTATGAAAGAGTTGTCGCCTATAAAGGTTTTATGCTTGTTTACTCCGTCATAGTTGCAGGTTATGGTTCCCGCTCCTATATTGGTATTTTCGCCTATGGTGGCATCTCCTAAGTAAGCAAGATGTTGAGCTTTTGAGTTCTTCTTCAGAGTGGTTTTCTTGGTTTCGACAAAATCACCTATCTTTACATTTTCCTCTATCACAGTTCCTTCACGCATACGTGCAAAAGGACCTATGCTTGCACCGTCAAAAACAGTTGTTTTATCCATTTCTGAACGGATAACCTTTACATTGTTCCCAATTTCAGAATCATATATAACACTCATGGGACCGATCTCACAATCCTGTCCGATAGCGGTTTTTCCGAAAACATAGCTCTGAGGGTGAATAACGGTATCTGAACCAATCTTAACATCAGGTCCTATGTAGGTACACAGAGGGTCGGTTATGGTTACTCCCTGAAGCATCAGATTCCTGTTTATACGTTCCCTGGCATGTGCTTGCATATCCGAGAGCTGAACCCTATCGTTTATTCCGGATACTTCAACAGGATCGTTTGTTTGGAGCAGACCAACTTTTTTAAAAAACAAAAACACGTCAGGAAGATAGTACTCACCCTGAGCGTTATCAGAAGATATCTTTTTTAGTGCGAGCTTAAGCTTTTCACAGTCGTATACGGCTATTCCGCTGTTAAGTTCGCATATCTTTTTTTCCTGCTCGTTAGCATCTTTTTCTTCGATTATCTTTACGAGTTTCTCGTCTTGTTTTAATATTCTTCCATACCCTGTAGGATTGTCAAGTTCAAAGGTAAGTACGGTAGCGTCATTTTTTTCTTTCCTGTGCTTTTCTATAAGAAGATTCAGTGTAGCTGAGCTTATGAGAGGTACATCACCATAAAGGACAAGAAGCTCGCCGCTGTCAAGAAACTCTTGTGCACACATTACTGCATGTCCGGTACCCAACTGTTCTTTCTGTTCAAAGACAAGTACTCCGGGAGGAAGTACCCTTTGAACATCCTGAGCTCCGAACCCCAAAACAACTCCTATCTGTTGCGAAAATAAGGCTGCTGTATCCACAACCCAGTTTATTATGGGTTTATTAAGGATCTTGTGCAAGACCTTCGGATACTTTGATTTCATCCTGGTGCCTTTGCCTGCGGCAAGTATTAAGGTTTTCAAGTCGATTCCCCCAAAGCGTTTTAATATTTACAGGATGCGGTTGCCACAAAGTATTTATGGCATGACATAGTTATTATACCATTCTTTGTAACATTAAATGGTAAAAAAAGATTAAGATATATTGAAATTCAAAAGAGAAAAAATACACATTAAGATGTATAATTTTAATATGCCGAGTCTGTGGGGTGGGTATGGAAAAACTTTTTTTTGAAAAGGATCAGCTTCTTTACGATGTCGGACAGAGACTGAACTATATTTATTTCATAGAAGAAGGTAATGCTGTTATTAACTTTAACGGCAAAGAGTTTCCGCTTTGTGCATCTACTTTGGGCGAATGGGCTTTGGCGGACTTGGAGTCCTGTGAAAGGGTTATGGTTGAAAAAGGCACAGTACTTCTTAGATATGCGCTTTCTGAACTTTCGTCTAGGGATTGTATGTCAGGAATAAGTTTTTTTGACATGCTTTGTTCTGTCACCCAGCGGCTGAACCTTATGAACTCAGCACTTTGCGAAATTTCAGACAGTGAACAGTCGGTAAAAATTTTTAAGCAGAACAATCCTTCGTACTCTTACTACTATGAAAATAAAGTTTTCAGCAGGATGCTCAACGTTAAATCTTTGTACAGGATGATGTGTTACGAAGAGGCTTACAATGAGCTTTTGAATATTCAAGCCATTGATATGCAAGACGACTATTCTAAGGAGATAATGCTTTGGAAAGCGATAATTCTTTCTCATATTGATTACGCAAAAGCATCGGAAATGATAAAAGAAAATATTATTTCAGATGCAAGAGGTTTTGGACGTGAGTACCTTGAATATAGAATAAAAAAAGAAAAAAGCTTTATAATGGATCTTTACGGTAAAAATTATATGCACTTTCCTGGTCGCAGCATCATAATCGCCGAGGGTGAAAAGTGCGACGGGAACTGTTTTATGCTTCTTCACGGAGGGCTTAAAGTATCAAGGTTTCCCGGAAAAGAGGCTTCTTTTTTTTCAACCATAGACGAAGGCGAGGTGTTCGGAGAGTCTTCGTTGATTTCGGAACTTCCCAGACAGGCCATGGTTTACTGCGAATATCCTTGTGATATACTGGTATTAAGCAGTTCCACCGTCAGGAACACTATAGATTCAAGCTGCGATTTTGGTATCAGGCTTATTAAAAATCAACTTTATCGAATAAGAAAGAACTATATTATAAATCAAAGCAGAAAGATAACTTCGCAGGAGGAGCGTATTTCTACACTGCTGAAGCTTTTCGGAGAAAAGTTTGTGAAAGCGGGCGTAAACAAAGCAGAGTTCTCAAGTATAACCAATACATCTTTATCTGAAACAGAAAAGTATATGAAAGGTTCCGGCTTCCTCTTCGGCTCAGATGGAATTTTGGCTAATGAAAGTCATTAGATCCAGTTATTGTCAGTTTAAAGGCGATAGCCTTTGAATACTGGAGGTTTTATGGGATATACAAGCTTTTTAAAGAAAAGATACGATAAGTATTTTGAGACTTTTTTCAGTCTGTGCATGACACCGATGCTCTTTATCTGTCAAGATGGAAAAGTGGGATGTTTTAACCATCCTGCTTCTGAATTTTTTGGCTTTTCCGACGAAAAAGAGATTTCTGACCTGTATTTTTGGCAAGATCCAAATTACAGGTTTAAAAAGCCATTGGTTCATTCATGTGAAAATAAAACAGTGTTTGATTTAACTTATAGTTTTGAATCCGTCAAAGAGGAGGGATTTTATAAAACTTCAAAAGAAGGAATTGTAAAAGCAAGGGTTATTATTTCGCAGATAGTTTTTTCTCAAGAGCTTAAGGGTCAGCTTGTTGAGTTTCATAACCTATTCGGCATATATGACGGGCAAGAGTATATGGATACTGAAAAACAGATGCTTGAATTGGTTTTTAATTCTATGACCGAGGGTCTGGCTCTGCATGAGATTATTTTAAATGAACGCGGTCAGGCTTATGATTACCGGTTTTTGCAGGTCAATCCTTCTTTTGAAAAGATAATGGGATTAAAAAGCGCCGATATAACCGGCAAAACCGTACGTCAGATCCTTCCAAATGTTGAACAGTATTGGATAGATACGTATGCTAAGGTTGCCCTTGAGGGTGAAACTCTGCGCATAAATAACTTCTCTTCCGATTTAAAAAAGTACTTTGATGTAATTACCTTTTCTCCAAAAAAATATTATTTTGCCGTTCTCGCACTTGATATTACGGAGAAGGTTGTTATGCAAAGAGAGCTTATCAAGGCCAAAGAAGAAGCAGAAGCGGCTTGGAGAGCAAAAAATATTTTTATTGCAAATATGAGCCACGAGCTTAGAAATCCTATGAACGGTATAATGGGGTTTGTCGATCTGCTTTGTGAATCAGAGCTGAATGACAGCCAAAGAGAGTATGTTAATATAATTCATGATTCTTCGTTCAGTCTTCTTAGAATTCTCAATGACATAATAGATTTTTCCCGTCTGGATTCATCTGCAATGAGCATTTGCGAAGAAATGACAGATATAAGAGCCTATATGAGCAGGATATATGAATTTTTTCTTCCAAGCTGCTCTTTGGCCGGAAACAGTTTTGTTTTAGAGACAGACAGCATGATACCTCGCAGTATTTTTATGGACAAGGAAAGGTACAGACAGGTTATTTCTAATCTTATAGGCAATGCAATAAAATTTTGCAGAAATGGGAAGGTTGAAGTAAAGCTTTCGTTGATTTCCAAAACGAATGAAGTGTGTGAAATAAACTTTTCAGTAAAGGACAGTGGAATAGGAATAAAAGAGGAAGACATGCACAAGCTTTTCAGGCCATTCAGTCAAATTGATTCTACTCCCGCAAAGAAGTACAGCGGTACCGGACTGGGTCTGGCAATATCCCAGAGGATTATTCAGGCATTTGGAAGTGAGATAAAAGTGGACAGTTTGCCCGGTAAAGGGAGCATCTTTCATTTTATAATGAAGTTCAAATATAAAGATTAAAGGAGATAAATTATGAAGAGGATTATTTTATTTATTTTCATCGCATATATTACGGTTTTTCTTACAGCTCAGCCACAGACATCTGCAGATATTCTTTATGAACAACAGAAAAAAAAGATGGAGAGCCTTATGAACAGTCAGACCCAGGCTCAGCAAAGTATACTTTCAAATGCCGATAAGTACTTTAAGGAGCAGGTTGAAAAATATGAACTTGAGTATCAGAAAAAAATGCAAGAGCATAATGAAAAAGTAAAAGAAGCATGGGGAAAGTTTATTACTTTTTCTACAAAAGAATGGGGAAGCTTTTCACAGGACTATAAAACGTACAGCAGGGTCAGTTTTGATGAGGAAAAAGGCGGTTTTATAGAAGTGAAGACCATAGTCACAAAAGAAGAAGGAAAGAAAGTAGCTCAGGAAAACATTAAAAAACAGATGAATGCAATTTTAGAAGAAAAAGACGATTATACAGGAAAGCCGATACTTGAAGGCGATGTAGAAAAAAGTCAAGTAGAAAAAGGAATATCAAATCCAACTCTTTCTCAGCAGAGTGACGGAAAGATGATATATACGGTAAAGGTTCCCCTTGTGGATGATTATGCCAAACGCAATGCGCAGAAGTACAAAAGTCTTATCCAGGCTGTTGCAAATGTTTTGCAGCTTCCTGCGGAGCTTGTCATAGCGGTTGTTCATACAGAATCTTCGTTTAATCCAAGGGCTCAAAGTGCTGCGGGTGCATTCGGGCTTATGCAGCTTATCCCTAAATACGGTGCTGCCGATGGATATTACTACGTTCACAAGGAAAAAAAGCTTCTCACCCAAGAGGAACTTTTTGACCCATCTGTAAATATAAAGTATGGTTCTGCATATCTTAAAGCTATTTCTTCTTTCTACTTTTCCAATATAAGCGATGAGGTCAAGAAGGAGTACCTGGTTATCGCCAGCTACAATATGGGGCCTACAGCTATCAAAAATCTTTTTAAAAACGTCGATATAAACTCTGTATCTTCGGAGTATGTATATAATTATATAAAGACCAATGCAGCCAAAGAAACGCAGGATTACATTGAAAAGGTTATAAAGAGGAAGGATGGGTACTCAGGGTTCTTTAAATAAAACCCAAAATAACGTCCGGCAAGCTTATTTAAGCGCCGGACGTTTTTAAATTTTATACTATGGCAAGCACAAGACAAACTATGAATAAGAGTATTTTAAGTAAAAGAGCAAAGGATTGGAAAAAAGTTTTTTTCTCATTGAGGTTAAGTTCAAACTGAACCTTGTTTACCTGGGATGTTTTGAGAGTTTTTATGATTCGCCCGTAAGAGTCTACCTTTCCGGTAAGACCGGTGTTGGCTACCTGGAGTACTTCCTTTCTGTTTTCAACTGCTCTGAATACTATCTGTGAAAAATGCTGCATAAGGGCTGTATGTGTCCCGAACCAGCCATCGTTGGTTATTACTATGAGGGCTTGTGCCCCGTTTATGGATTGATTCATTGAAACTTCCGGGAAATAGGTTTCAAAACATATCTGTGCGCCGATTTTTCTGCCGTTTATATCAAAAACACTGTAGGTATCACCGGCGGTATAAAATCGTAAGAGTTTAAAAACCTGTGCTTTTCCAAATATAACCTCATAAGGAAGAAACTCCGCAAATGGAGTAAGTTTAACCTTATCGTAGTACTCTTTTATACTTCCGGAGGAATCGTAATGCCACACTGTGTTATAATCCTTATCCGGTGTCATGCGGGGATAGCCCATTATCACGTCTTTTTTTGTAAAAGCAATATCTGCTGAAAGAGCGGTTGCTATTTCCGAGTCGTTTATATCTGACATGAACGCTGATTCCGGTAGCACTATGACATCACTGTCGCTGTCTGCGGATGATTTTATGAGATCCTGAAACATAAAGTAGTTGGTCCATGAGTTTGAACCATACTTTACTTCCTGAGGAACATTCATCTGTATGGCATCAACTTTTATACTTTGAGTATGCTCTGGCATGGTTACAAAACGCTCTATGGCAAAGTTCAGACCATATACTGCACAAATTATAAAGAGCATTTTAGTAAGTGCTTCTTTAGGTTTTTCAAAAGCTATAAGGCTGTTGACAAAAACAATTAAAAATGTAAGTCCTAGATATCCAAAAACGCTTGCAATCTGCAACAGACCGGTATGGTCATACAGAGCATATCCTAAGGCACCGCCTGTGAAAGCCAGATCTCCAAACTCTCTCAAAGCTTCGGCAGCGGTATATGAAAATGAATAAAACAGCACAAGCGACCAATAGTTGAACCTACGGCTTTTTCTATGGTAAAGCTCTGAAAAAAGCCATATAAGAAAGTAAGGAAGGCTCATAAGAAGTATCATTCCAAGAAAACCAAAAAATCCTAATATAGCCGGATACTTTCCCAGAACCTGCGGGATATTTTTTGAAAGAACTGGAATCTCCCACCAGAAAGTAGTAAACAACATTGAAAAAGAAAAGATAAAAGTATGCAGGAATCTCTGCAAGGTTTTTTGTGAGGATGCCATGGCTTTAAGATAAAAAACAAGCGATCCCCATATCATGAAGGAAAAAAGGTTTCCCGGCATTGATAGACCGGTCATAATCCCCGATAAAAGAGTAAGAACATAGCTCATTATACCACTCCCGTAAGTTTATTCGTAATAACGCATAGCCTCTGCAGGTGATATCTTTGAAGCCTGCCTGCACGGAAAATAAGTGAAAATAATTGAGATAAGATAAAATACCGCAGACATACCTAAAAGTTTTGAGTAGGGTATCATAAAGTACTGAGCAGAATCTTTGAGAATCTGGGTATATATTTCATAGCTTGCAATGCTTCCGGCTAGTACACCGATAAGGATTCCCATTACTATTATAAAGCTTGTTTCCAGAAAAAAGGACCAGAAAACCATACGTGATGTGAAACCTATGCTTTTAAGCATACCTATGGCATTTCTGCGTTCTTCGATAGATTTTATTGTCGTAACGGATATGCCTAGTATTCCAACTACAAGCCCAAAATAAAGGAAAGAGCTTAAAATATCTACTGCTCCAGCAGTAATCTTGCTTACAAAATCTATTATATCATCTACAAAAATAAAAAGATAGTCGTTGATTTTGAAGGAGTTGGAAATGTTTTTATAGGTTTCTCTTGAATTATCAGATACCTTGAATAAAAATCCTGTTATTATCTTACTTTGGTCTATCATTCCCATTACAGACCGTTCACTTACCACCGGACCGACTATCGGTGAGTTATTGGCTTGCGAAACGATAGCTATTACTCTCAGATTGATTGTCTGTGCCGTATCTGACGGCTTAAGCTGGGAGGCAGAATTGAAATCAAATTCGTTTACTTTAAGAGAAATACTCTGATCAACCTTTAATTTTGAACCTGGCAGACTCTTTACAATAGTATAATCGCTGTGGGTCTTTAAAAGATTCCACACTTCACGTTCAGAAAGTGCTTTGAACTCGCTGCTGATGCTGCTGAACTTTGAATCTATATGAGAACTGTCGATGAGATCATCTGAGAGTAAAATAAGAGGATAGCTTTCACCTTCACTATCTTGTGTCATTACGAATCCGAACTGCGATACATTTGATATTCCCTGCGTTTCCGAGATTTTTGAAACATCAGGGCGGTTACGTGAAGGAAGAAAAGGAAGACTTATGACAAAACCGTCATTTCCTCCCAAAAGCTCATTACGGCTTTTCGCAAGCCTTTGAGTCTGAGAATAAGGTATTATGGTGATTATGACTATTACAAAAATGACCATGCCGTAAAGTACGGTGGTAAGAGAAGTTCTTTTTTTGTTAAAGGACGGATATGAAAAAGCAATTCTCATTATAGGGGTAGCTCTGGTAGATTTTCGGGTTATCAGCTTTATTAAGAAAGTGATAATTCTTTCCAGAGGCTTAAGGTTATAAACAAACAATAGAATAACTGCAATAAGGACTATAAGCGCCTTAAGACCTGCCAAAATGATACCCTCGCTCCTGAAGGCAAGAGTAAAGGCTATAACCGCCAGTACTGAAAGATTAAGAGAGTATTTTGAGATTTTTTTAAGAACCGTGTAAGGAAGCATAAAAATAAATATTGAAACGGCTGCATATCTTATGGATGGATTTTTGAAAAAAATGAAAGGTATGCTTATTATCATCAGAAACCAAAGGAAGAATTCCAGTTTTTTCTGTTTTTCACGAAAGTCGCTTATATTTCTGATAGAATCTGAAATATTTAATCTTCCAATTTTTGATGACCCCAGCACTATTATAAGCAAAGGTATCATCATGCCTAGAATACCGCCTGTTATCATTGATTGTAAAGAGATGCTGTAAGAGCTCATTACCGGAATGGAACCGGATGTAAATTCAAAAGTTGAAAACTGTTCTCCAAGAACGTTCACTTTTGAAAAGGTGAACAGGGAAACCAAGGTTCCAAAAACAATACCTACCGGAAGAGAAAATAACGAATAAAAGAAGCCTTCATAGAACATTACCTTTCGTATCCAGCTTCTTGTAAAACCAATGGCCCGCATTATTCCAAGTTCGCTTTTCCTTTCCTGTATAAGCATATCGTACATATTGGTTATGAGAACTGCTCCGGCTATTATGGCAAAAGAGCTCAGTATTATAAATACCAATGATATGCCGTTTCCTGTTACAGCCCGTAGCTGCTCGCTTTTCAGGTAGCGCTGGGTAGTATTTTTTCCAGGCAAGGAAGTAGAAAACTTTTCAGCCACCTGTCTTATTCTATCGGAAAGTCTTTCACCCTTAAGACTGTCGCCGGTGTTGGAAATGATTATATGAGAAAAGTAACCATCGTCTAGTTTGGCAAATCTCCTGGCTGTCGGAAGACTCACAAATATGGCGCCAGAAATAAAACCGCCTTCCTCCCGATAGTTAAAAAGACCTTTTTCCGAAAGAACATCTACAACTGTAAAAGTCGGTGGAAGAAGTATGTAAAGTGGATTTGATGAATCCAAAAGCTCTATGCTGTCACCTTTTTTCACATCCAATTTTTCTGCCAGATCTTGAGTTATTAAAGCCTGCATTCCTGAAATATCATAAAGTTTTTGAGGAACTTTTGGTTTATCTGTTCCAAACCTCTGGGCAGCTTCATAGTCAAATCCTATAATAGTTGCCTGGGTTACCTTTGCTATGTTAAGTGTGCGGATGCTCCCTTTTTTACCAACCGCATAGTTGCTCATGCATGAAAGTATGTGACCGTCTGTGAGTGATTGTTCTGAGAGAGAAGAGATAAAAGAGTCAGCCTCTTCAAGAGAAAATCCTTCCCCAGAGCTTATCACTTCGTCTATTTCACCCAGGTTACTGTCTACATAGTTGTATACATAACTGTTGAAAGAGTCGTTCAGTCCCATCGCTCCGACTATGAAGGCTGTTCCGATCATAGAGCCCATGATCATCAGGAAGGCCTGCTTCTTTTTTCTGAAGATATTTTTAAAAGACATTTTGGCAAGCACTTTATTTCTGAGCATTGAAAAAAGTGCAAAAACGATAACTATAAAGGGGATGATTAGTATGTACCTGATCATACCTTATGCTCCACCTTTTCAGAAGAGACAATAAGTCCGCTGTCCATATGTATTACCCTATCAGCATACTTTATTATCCTCTGATCATGAGTTACAATCACAAAAGTCTGATTGTTTTTCTTATTAAGCTCTGTGATTAGGTTCATTATTTCAACACCTGTCTTGGTATCCAGGGCTCCTGTCGGTTCATCTGCCCATACAACAGCAGGATTTGTGATCAGAGCTCTTGCGATGGCGACTCTTTGCCTTTCTCCGCCGCTCATTGTGTCGGGAATCTTTTTTGCCATGTCTTTCAAACCAACTATTTCAAGTAGCTCCAAGGCTCTTTTTCGAGCTTGGTTTTCAGGTGTTTCAAGTACCAAAAGAGGAAGCTCTGCATTCTCAACTGCGTTGAGAACAGGAATAAGATTGTAGGACTGAAAGATAAACCCCATATTCCTTGCTCTGAAACAGGTAAGCTGGTTATCGTTCATCTTAGTTATGTCGGTTCCGTCGATCTCTATATATCCTTCAGAGCTTCTGTCAATACCGGAAAGACAGTTCAGCAGGGTGGATTTTCCGCATCCTGAAGGGCCGAGAATGGCTACTATTTCACCTTTTTCAATATTCAAATCGACCCCCTTAAGTGCGGCAACCTGTGTTCCCATACTTTTGTAAACTTTTTTTAACCCCGCTGCTTTTATCATCTTATCACCTCTTGACTGTCAATATAAATTTTATAAATATAAGTTAATACATTTTACACTTCTTTTTATTCATTTTGCATGACTGCATTTGAAGAAATATGAATAAAAAGTTACTAATATCTTATA
>Ga0116187_1001179_pt1 | contig 28603 bp, 23 predicted proteins | sample AD_JPNNA6_MetaG_FD_89755 | JGI IMG/M metagenome (GOLD analysis project Ga0116187, IMG submission 89755) | Active sludge microbial communities of municipal wastewater-treating anaerobic digesters from Japan - AD_JPNNA6_MetaG | ecosystem: Engineered > Bioreactor > Anaerobic > Digestate | place... | reverse complement strand
CCGAGAGGGCGAGTCCCCATTGGTGCCTGGTCCCAAGGACCCGGCATGAGGGTCCTTGGCCCGCCGGGGTTCACGGGGGCGTCGGGTTACGCCCCCGTGGCAGGCTCGCCACCCGCCAGGGTGGCTGTCCAAAGAGCTGACTCTCAAGGCGAGGCACAGATTCGGCAGACACCGCAAGTTTTCAGGGCGAGGCGCGGTTCGACGCCGCTCACCGCAAGTGCCTGCGCCTTCGGCGCACCGCCAACGCTTGAACGCCGTGCGGTCGCCCCAACGGAGCAGCAGGAGGCCAAGCGCCAACCACCGCGCCAGGTGGACGTAGGGCCGTAGGGGCGATTCACGAATCGCCCGAGGGCGAATGCCCGAAGCCCGAAGGACCGCTACGGCATCACAAAGCAGGCGGGGCCACCTTTAGGTGGCCAAACCGACCCCGCCTTGGCGGCGGTGGCGCCCGATTTTTGATGGATCAGCCGATGGACAGGATTCGGAGGTGTCCCCGGTCGCCCCCACGGAGCAGCAGAAGGCCGAACCGCAGACCACCCCGCCCGGCTGCGCCGTCACTCACCTCCACAGCTGGGAATGAGCTGCAATGCCGTAGCCGTCGAGACGGAAGGGGCCGCAACGGAGACTTGATCGCTCATGCGGAGGATTCTTCCGGGGTCTCGTCCGTGTCGATCGCCAGCTCGCGCTCGATCTGCTCGATGGAGGGAAGGCTTGTCTGCAATTCGGCGGGTAGGGATTCCACCAGCTTGTATTCGGCGATACCCATGGGCTGGGTCTTGTCGCCCAAGGCGTACTCGGCCACCACCTTGTTCTTGGACTTGCACAACAGGAGTCCGATGGTGGGGCCGTCCTGGGGGTGCTTCACCTGGCGATCCACGGCGGTGAGATAGAAGCCCAACTGGCCCAGGTGCTCGGGCTTGAACTTGCCGGCCTTCAGTTCGATCACCACGTAGCAGCGCAGCTTGAGGTGGTAGAAGAGCAGGTCGATCTTGAACTCCTCGCCACCCACATCCAACGCGACCTGCCGTCCCACGAAGGCGAAGCCTGCGCCCAGCTCCAACAGGAACGAGGTGACATGTTTCACCAGGGCGCTTTCGATCTCGCGTTCCTGCGCGTCCTCGCCAAGATCCAGGAAGTCGAACTTGTAGGGGTCCTTCAAGGATTCGCGTGCCAGGTCGGATTCGGGTTTGGGAAGCGTAACCTCGAAGTTGGTGACGGCCTTGCCGGACCGCTCCAGCCGTCGCGCTTCAATCTGATGGTCCAGCACATTGCGCGACCAGCCGTGTTGGATCGTCGCCTGGGCGTAGGCCACTCGCTCTTCGCGGGTCTTCAGACGGTCCAGAAGAACCAGACAGTGGCCCCAGGGCAATTGTGCAACAACCTGCTGCACAATTGGTTCGTCCGGCCAAGCTTGAGCGAAGGCCCGCATGTACTTGAGGTTGCGGGGCGAGAATCCATTCATCCCAGGGAAGGCGGCGCGCAGGTCGGCGGCCAGCCGGTCGACCACCTTGGCTCCCCAGCCCTGGACGGTTTGGCGCTCCAGGATGTCGCGCCCGATCTGCCAGTAGAGCAGCACCAGTTCGCGATTGACAGCAAGCGTCGCGCGCTGCTGGGCCGTGTGGATGCGCCCCTTGAGGTCGGCCAGCCATTCGGCGTAACCTTCGGGAGCAGGTTGCAGGCGGGCAGGAATTTCGCTCATACCTTCATTCCCCTGGGGGGTAACAGCTTCTCCAGGCGCTCGGTGTGGAATGCCCACCTCCTGACGGACGCCACGATCATCAAGACGGCTCGCTTTGCTGGGCATCCATGAAAACTAGACCATCGCCCAATGCCGCAAGGACGCAAGATTTTGCGCCCGCACGGCACGGCACCCGCTGACCCGCGGCGGTTCGACAGTTCGGCAAGCTCACTGCATCGCTCCGCTCACCGACCGGGCCAAATCAGCTTGTTGTACAACGGGGGCGGTCCCTGAGCGGAGCCGACTGCTACGGCATTACAGCTTCGGCAGGGCGCCTTGGCGCCAAGGGCGCCCCCGTGGAAAGCCCGCCACCCGATCAGGGTGGCTGTTCAGAGAGCTGACTCTCAGGGCGAGGCACGGAAGACCGAACCGCAGACCACCCCGTCCGGCTGCGCCGTCCACCCCTCCACAGAGGGGAATGAGCTGCAGGAACGCCAAATGCGCTTTGTTCAATTCCCCTCCCGTGGAGGGGTACGCCGAAGGCGGGGGGTGGTTTTGCTCGATGCTCGCAACGCGACGATCGCCAGCGCCAGCACCCCCACGGAGCAGCAGAAGGCCGAACCGCAGACCACCCCGTCCGGCTGCGCCGTCCACCCCTCCGCAGAGGGGAATGAGCTGCAGGAACGCTAAATGCGCTTTGTTCAATTCCCCTCCCGTGGAGGGGTACGCCGAAGGCGGGGGGTGGTTATGCTTCCGGAACCGCTATGCTTCCTTCGGCTCCCGGTTCAGCCGTGTGATCTCCACCTTGTCGATGCGCAGGCCGTCCATGTCGACGACGCGGTAGACGAAGTTGCCCGATTCCACCGATTCGCCGATGGACGGAATCCGTCCCATCAGGGAGAGCAGGAGTCCGGCCAAGGTGTCGTAGTGGCCTTCGTCGTCTTCGGGGAGCTGGTCGATTTCCAGTTCGTCCTTGAGCTTGGAGATCGGGGTGGTTCCCGATACCAGCCACTGGCCGCCGCCGGTCGCCACGATGTCGGGATCGACGTCCTCGTCGGTTTCGTCCTGGATCTCGCCCACGATCTCTTCCAGAAGGTCCTCGAAGGTCACGATGCCTTCGAAGATGCCGTGTTCGTTGACCACCACGGCCAGGTGCTGGTGCTCCTTCTGCATCAGGTGCAGAAGCCGCAGGGCGCGGGTGTTTTCCGGGACCATCAGAGACGGACGCACCAGGTCCTGCAGCTGCGGGGCGTTCGCGTCGCGCAGGCAGGAACGGAACAGGTCCTTGGCCAGCACCACGCCTTCGATGTGGTCCAGGTCGCCGCGGAAGGCGGGAAACCGGGAATACCCCGATTCCATGAGGGAGGGGAGCTGTTCGGACAGATCCTGGTCCAGATTCACGCCCACGACGTCGGTCCGGGGCGTGCGCAACTGGCGCACCAGCTTTTCGCCCATGTCGAACACGGAGTGGATCAGGTCCTCTTCGTGCTCCTGGATCTCGCCGTGCTCGGCGCTTTCGCGCAGCATGTGGCGGATGTCTTCCTGCGTGACGGTTTCTTCCGGCATCTTGTTGCGCCGCAGGACCCACAGGATCACGTTGGTGCATGCGGAAAGCAGCGAGATCACGGGTTGGGCGACACGCGCCAGCAGGAGCATGGGGCGCGACAGGAAGGAAGCGATGGCGTCGGCCGATTGCATTCCGATCCGCTTGGGGACCAACTCGCCGATCACCAGCTGCAGGAACGAGACGCCCACGACCACGGTCAGGAACACGCCGACCCGGGTCCATTCGCCCAGCCATGGCGAGTACACGCTGGTGAGAGGGGCTTCCAGGCGGTCGCCGGAATAGACCGCGGCCAGGGTGCCGATCAACGTGATGCCGACCTGGATGGTGGACAGGAACCGGTTCGGGTCGTCCTGGAGGTGCAACGCGGCCTGGGCACCTCCATCTCCGTCGTCGGCTCGGGCTTGGAGGCGGCTGCGTCGTGCCGTGGCGATGGCCATTTCCGCCGCGGCGAACACCGCGTTGGAGAGGACCAGGAGCAATAGGACGGCGACGACCGTCAGGAATTCGTTCATGCCGCCCGAATATGCATTATTTGGCGGTCGATCGGGGTTTGGCGAGTACGACCCCGCAAGCCGCCACCAGCGATTGCCCGGGTTCCAGGACCACCAGACCCATGCCGTTCTGGAAGGCGTTGGGGGCGCAGGTCATGGGCTCGATCGCCAGGCAATGGCGGCGCGGATGCGTGAACACCTGCACGTACCCGTACTTGCCGGGGCCCGCTTCCTGCCACAATTCCAGCGACAAGTCCAAGTCGGTGTCCACCAGGCGCGTGGACACCCTGCCCGACTTCGCCGACAATTCCACGCAGGCATCCAGGAAGTCTTCTCCGATCGGCGCGGGCTTGGCGAACGCGTTCCAGGTTTGACGGGTTCCGTCGGGGACCGCGCGTTCGGTCATGGGCAGCCGTTTGCCGTCGGGGAGCTGGAGCAGGTTGGGCTTGATGAAATCGCCCAGCCGGAAGTAGGGATGCCAGCCGTGTCCCACCGGACAGCGGCCCTTGCCGGTGTTGGCGATCTCCGTTTCCATCCGGAATCCGCCTTTGGCGTCCAGCGAAAACCGGAACGACATCGCCAGCGGGAACGGGTATCCTTGCCAGCCTTTGGAGGAGATCGTCAGTTCCATGGTGCCGTCCACGGGCGTCTTGGACGCCAGCTTGGCGGTTTCGAACGCCACGGTGCCGTGGATCGCGTGCCCGCCCTGGGGCCGGAAGTTCTTGACCGGGTGGTAGGTCGCTCCCTCGAACTCGTAGACGGCGTTCTGGATGCGGTTGGGCCACGGCGCGAGCTGGGCGCCCTTGGACCACCGATGGCGGGCCACCTCCACCGGAGTGCGCATGGGCTGCATCACCTGCCGGACCACGCCGTCGGGACCGGGAAGACACAACTGGTGGACGGACGCGCCGCGGGTGGGCAGCACGGAAATGGACGCGCCGGAGTCCGGATCTTCGAGGACGAGGATCGGGAAATCGCCGAGGGAGGAGTGGCGGATCTGCATGGTCGACAATGATAGTCTGGCGCTCGGCGAGGCGGATCCCGGTCGTCGCGCCGGAAAGCGCGGACGAACGGAGACGCAGTGGACGGGATGGATCGAACCGCGGGATTTTCCCGGTCCGACGACTCCCTCGTCTCAATTCTTTCCGGGGGGTATATCTTTTGCCGCCCCCAGTTCCGGAAGTACCGGAGGGGCCCGAGACCGGATCTTGTTCCCGGAGTTGTCGCAATGGATTACGCTGCCCTCATCGCAAAAGAACTGAACCTGCAAGTCTGGCAGGTCGCCAACACGCTCGCGTTGCTCGCCGAGGGTGCCACCATCCCGTTCATCGCGCGCTACCGCAAGGAACGCACCGGCGAAATGGACGAGACCGTCCTGCGCGAGCTGGACCACAGGTACACCTACCTGAAGGAGCTGGACGAGCGCCGCGCCGCCATCCTCAAGTCCATCGAGGAACAGGGCAAGCTCACTCCCGAGCTCAGGGCCAAGATCGACGCCTGCCAGCAGAAGAACGAGCTGGAAGACATCTATCTGCCCTACAAGCCCAAGCGCCGCACCCGCGCCACCATCGCCCGCGAAGCGGGACTGGAGCCGCTGGCCCGCACTCTGGTGGAAAAGCAGTCGGAAGGCTCGCTCACCCCGGAAGAGCTCGCGACGGAATTCGTGAGCGAAGAGAAGGGCGTGCCCGACGTGGCCGCCGCCGTGCGCATGGCCTGCGACATCCTGGCCGAAGAGCTTTCCGAAACCCCCGAGATCCGCCAGCAGCTGCGCGCCCAGGCCGAACGCGAAGGCGTCATGCGCTGCGAAGCCCGCAAGGAGTGGGTGGGCAAGCGCACCAAGTTCGAGATGTACTACGACTTCCGCGAGAAGGTCGCGACCCTTCCGTCGCACCGGATCCTGGCGATCCGCCGCGGCGAAAAGGAAGACGTGCTGCGCTCCATGGTCGAAGTCGACGTGGAATCGGCCGTCGGGTTCGTGGCCTCCAAGCTGGTGACGCACCCGGCCACCATGATCGGCATGGCGCTTTCCGCCACCGCTCGCGACGCCTACGAGCGCCTGCTGGCCCCGTCCATCGAGACCGACGTGCGCCTGGGCCTCAAGGAACAGGCCGAAGCCGAAGCCTACAAGGTGTTCGGCAAGAACCTGCACGACCTCCTCATGTACCCCCCGGCGGGCGCCAAGACCGTGATCGGCGTGGACCCCGGATTCCGCACCGGACAGAAGCTGGCGGTGGTGGACGAGACCGGCAAGCACCTGGAATACGCCACCGTGCACGCGCTGGAGCCCGCCAACCAGTTCGAAGAAGCCACCATGGTGTTCCTGGCCCTGTGCAAGCGCCACAAGCCCGTGCTGGTGGCCGTGGGCAACGGCACCGGCGGTCGCGAAATGGAAACGTTCCTGCGCAAGGTCGTGAAGGAAATCCCGGAAGAAGAAGGCCGTCCGCACGTGGTGATGGTCTCCGAAGCCGGCGCTTCGGTCTATTCCGCCTCGCCCTTGGCCGTGAAGGAATTCCCCGAGCTGGACGTCACCATCCGCGGCGCGATCTCGATCGCCCGCCGTCTGCAGGACCCGCTGGCCGAACTCGTGAAGATCGACCCCAAGAGCATCGGCGTGGGCCAGTACCAGCACGACGTGAACCAGAACGAACTCAAGAAGAACCTGGAAGAGATCGTCGAGTCCTGCGTGAACCAGGTCGGCGTGAACCTGAACCAGGCTTCCGAGGCTCTCTTGTCCTACGTCTCGGGCATCACCAAGACCACGGCCAAGGAGATCACCCAGCATCGCGACAAGGAAGGCGCCTTCAAGAGCCGCGACGAACTGCGCAAGGTCAAGGGGTTCGGCCCCAAGAGCTTCGAGCAGGCCGCGGGCTTCCTGCGTCTGGCCGAAGCCGAGAACCCGCTGGATCGTTCCGCCGTCCACCCCGAGCGTTACGCGCTGGTGGAAAAGATCGCGCAGGACCTGGGCGTCTCGGTGGGCGATCTGATCGGCAATGCCGACAAGATCCGCCAGGTCGACCCGGTCAAGTACGTGTCCGACGAGGTGGGTCTGCCCACCCTCAAGGACATCCTTTCGGAACTGGAAAAGCCCGCCCGCGACCCGCGTGCGGAATTCACCTACGCGAACTTCGACGAGAAGGTCTCCAAGATCGGCGACCTCCAGCCCGGCATGGCGCTGGAAGGCGTGGTCACCAACGTGACCAACTTCGGCGCGTTCGTGGACATCGGCGTCCACCAGGACGGCCTGGTGCACATCTCGCAGATTTCCGACCGCTTCGTGAAGGACGCCAAGGATGTCCTGTCCGTGGGACAGGTGGTGAAGGTGCGCGTGCTGGAGATCGACCCGCAGCAGAAGCGCATCGCCTTGACCATGAAGTCCGACATGGAGGCCGCCCGCGCCGCACGCGTGGCTCCGGGCGACCGCCCCGAAGGCGACCGTCCTCGCGGACCTCGCGGTCCTCGTCCGGATGGCGACAGGGCACCCCACGGCGAGGGTTCCCCTCGCGCTCCCCGCGGAGATCGTCCCCAAGGCGATCGCGGGCCGCGTCGCGAAGGCGAATTCGCACCGCGCGGCGACCGTCCCCAGGGAGATCGTGGACCGCGCCCCCAGGGCGACCGCCCGCAGGGTGGAGATCGCGGACCCCGCACCGAAGGCGGCAACTTCGATCCGTCGCGTCGCGAGCAGGGTCGTCCCGGCCAGGGTGGCGGCGATCGCCGTCCTCAGGGCGGATTCGGCGGAGGAGATCGCGGACCGCGTGGCGGAGGGGATCGCCCCGACCGTGGCGATCGCGGACCTCGCGAGTGGATCGATCGCGGCGCGCCCCAGCAGGGCGGACCGCGCCAGCCGGCCACGCTGGAAGGCCTCATGGAGAAGTTCGGCGGCCAGACGGAAAAGAAGCAGAACAACGTCAAGCTTGCGATTTCCCTGAAGTCGCTCATGCGCTCCGGACGCTGATTCCTCCGACGAGCGGAGCGCCTTCGTGCGTTCCCGCTCCGTCGCGGAATCCGAGAAAAACGAAGCCGAGCCCCGGACAAGGGACTCGGCTTTTTCTTTGGCTGCGGATCGTCCGGATCGATGGATCGCAGGGCGATGGAGCGAAAGGTGGCGCCGCCCTTCGCGGGCGGCGCGCGAACGATTCCTACCGCATCAGGTTCAGGATCTGTCCTTTGCTTCCGTTTTGTCCGCGCAGGGTGGCGACCCACAGGCCGCGCGGGATCTTGTCGGCGGATACGGCCAACGTCTGGTCGGCGAGCCCGCTCCAGATCACCATGTTCTTGGAACCGTCGACGGATCGCAGTTCCAGGACCGATTCGCCGAACCCGGTGGCGTCGAACACGATGTCGCCGCCGGAGACGACCACCTTGGGGCCGGAGGGGTCCATGGAGCGCGGCGCGAACGTTCCGCCCGATGCGTCGACGAGTTTCACGTCGTCCAGGTACCATTTGACGTTGGACAAACCGCTGTTGAATTCCACGCGGGCCGAGGTGGTGGTGGGTTGCGTCATCGTGAAGGTCTTGGTGAAGGTTCGCGCGGTGGTCGTGAGCGCCACCTGGAATCCGCCCATGTAGCTGGCGTAGGGGCTTGCGCTCATGCCGACGTTGGCTTCCACGGTGCGATTGGCCGCGGCGCGCGCCTTGAAGCTCAGCGTGTAGGTCTTGCCTTGTTCGAGCGCGATGCCGCCCTGCGTGAATTGGACGTGCCAAGCCTGCGTGCCTGCCCTCTTGATCGTCGTGGCGTATTCCCCTTTGACGACCGATCCGCTGGCCGAGCCGCCGTAGACGCCCAGTGTCCAGGAATTGGCGCCATTGGAAAAGTCGCCGTTGACCAGCTTGTTCGAGGTCGGCGGCGTCGTGGTCTGCTGCACGAAGCTGGCGCCCACGCTCTTGTTGGCGTCCATGGTGACCGAGCAGGATCCGGTGCCCGAGCAGGCCCCGGTCCATCCGGAAAGCTGGTATCCGGAATTCGGCGTGGCCACGACCGCCACGACGGTTCCCGCCGTGTATCCGCCGGTGGGCTGGGTCGGGTTGGCCGAAAGAGTCCCGTTGGTCGTACCGGAAAGTGTCAGCGAGTACCTGGTGGTGGAGGTCGGGACGAAGTTCGCCGTCACGCTCTTGTTGGCGTCCATGGTGACCGTGCAGGTTCCGGTTCCGGTGCAGGCTCCGCTCCATCCGTTGAACATGTATCCGGAATAGGGGGTGGCGGTCAATGCGACCTGTGTTCCGGCGGCGTACCCGCCGGAGGGCTGGGACGGCGCGGCGGCCACGGTTCCGTTGGCGCTGGAGATGGAAAGCGCGAAGGTGGAGGGCGGCGGCGGTGGAGGCACGCTCCCGCAGGTGACGGGCCGTGACAGCTGCGGTCGCAAGGCCCGGATCTGCGAGGTCCAGTCGCCGGGCTTGGGGATGGTCAAGGCCACCACGCCGTTGGCGATGCGCGCGTTCAGGTTGGAGGCGTTCATCCATTCGGTCCAGTCGCCGTTGGTGGCGCCGCCCACGCCGTAGCCGTCGTCGGCGACGATTCCCATGCCCGACAACTGCGACATGCCTCCCCAGGTGGCGTAGTTGCCGCCGTCGGCGCGGATCCTGTCGTTGTTGCCCTGGGTGCGTCCGCCCGAAGTGTGCCGGTAGGAAAACGCCGATTTCGGCATGGCGTTCAGCCAGGCCGTTTGCGCCGACTGCCAGTTGGATCCGCCCATCCAAGGGCTGATGTCCAGCGAGATCCTGGCGTTGGGCAGCGCCGCCTTGACGCGGGAGACCATTTCCGACATCAGGGTTCCCGCCTCGCTCTGGCTCAAGGGCTGCGCCATGGTGCCCCAGTAGGACGTGGCCTCTGTGTACTGGTAGAAGTCGGGCTCCATCAGCCAGACGACAGGTTCCGTCGTACCCCAGTCCTTGGCCACGCCCTGGGCGAACTCCTGGTACTTCTGCAGGATGAGCGCGCGGTTGTTGCGGATGAACAGCGCGCCTTGGGTGCACAGGCTCCTGGAGCTTCCCACCCCGGCCACGTCGCAATCCTGCAGCTGGCCCTTCACCTTGGCCAGCTCGGCGATGATGTAGCTGTAGAGGACCGGGGTCTTGCCGGCGAGCGTGCCGCTCTTGCAACGGCGGAGCATGTCGCCTTCCCACCAGGTGTTGTAGGTGTTGGATCCGCCGCCGTTTCCGATCCAGATCGTGATGTAGTCGGATTCGCTGGAGTAGGCGGCGTTCGGGCCGTCCCAGGTCTGTCCGAACTGGAATTTGCAGTTGTCCCAGGCGGCGCTTGCGGTCAGCGCGAGCCCGAGCAGCAGGATCGAGACGTGTTTGATCTTGGCCATGGAGCCTCCGTAGGGTGATCCTGGGGCCGATGGTCGACGATGGGCTGGAAATTTCCCGTTCGGTCGATCGGAACTTCGCGCGCGAAAAGACGGTCCAGCCGAAGCGGGAGCCATGGCTTGCCGCGAAGGCGGACCCAGGTGAAGGAAAGATGTCGCCGGTCGGCCGTTCCCGCTGGAGGGTTTTCGGAATTCCGTTCGCGGATCCTGCGATCGGAAAAAACCGTTTCGGGAAATCGAACGGGAATCCGCCACGGGAGGGGATCCGGCCAGTTTTTGACAGAGTATCTTTCCCACCCGATGTCCTCGATACCCAAGATTTCCTCGCTTGGCCTGGCCGGGTGCCTGCTCCAGGGTTGCATATCCAGCTGGATCCGCATGGAAGACGGCACGGTGCTCGCGCCGGGGCGCTCCGATTTCTCCATCGCCATCGGATCGGTTCCGCGCACCGACTACGATTGCGGCCAAGAGTACGTGGGGAGGGATTCGACGGGGCGGATCGCCTGCGAGGAGTGGCATTACAGCTACTCCTACCAGAGCGGCGACTACAACTCCACATCCGGATACACCTATTCCGAGCCTCGGATCGGGATCGAGAGGGAGCCCCATTTCGCCGTGAACTGGAAGTTGGGCGTCCTGGGGCCGTTCGGGCCGTTCACGGGCATGCAGGTGGGTACGCAGATGGAGGCCGCCACCGCTCCGGTCACGCAGGAGTTCCACGTGGCGATCGGACTGCCGACGGGCGATTCCGCGATCGCCCACAGCCTCGCGGCGGGGTGGGGTGTCGGCATGTGGGCCGACAATTCCTGGTTCCTGCAGTACGCGGCGTCCAGAAGGTTCGGTTCGTGCAGGGTGTTCGGTTCCCTCAGGGGGACCCTCCAGCCGTCCGTGAACTTGATGGACATCGACAAGGGAAGGTTCAAGAGCGATCGGAGCTGGGACTTCCAGGCGGCGACGGGCGTCAAGATCCCGCTGGGGCGGGCGGTGGTCCTGCCCGACTGGGTCGGGATCGGGGCGACATTGAATCTGGTCAATTCGGCCTACCCCAGTTTCGACATCGACGAGCTGCGACAGGAATCGGGTCTGGGCGCGGCCTGGGCGTTCGCGATGGGGTGGAACTGGTGAACGCGCGTCTTCTTTCCTCCTTGTTTCTGGTCGCGTGCGCGGGGTTCGCGCAGGATTCCATTTTCGCGGTCCCGGATTCCGCCGCGAGTTCCGATACGACCCATGTCGAATTCCGGCCTCCGGTGGATTCCGCGATCGCCCGGACCCGGGACCTTGCCGGATCGGATTCCATGGGTGCGCCTCCGCTGGCGCCCATCGATTCCGCGATCCAGGCGGGAGGCGCCGATTCGATCGAGCTCGAGCCGGCCGATTCCGTTCGGGAGACGGAATCCGGCTCGGTGACCAGGACCGTGACGGTCAAGGGGCAGGCGCGCCACAAGCGCAAGGAAATCTCCACGAACACCATCCGCCGGGAAGACGCAAAGAAGGTGGTGGCCACCATGCAGGATCCGCTGCGCGCGCTGTCCACGCTTCCCGGAGTGAGCACGGCGTCCGACCTTTCCGTGCGTCCCGTGGTCCGCGGCGGCGACTTGACGGAAACCGGCGTCCAGCTCGACGGCGTTCCGTTGTTGATGCCCTACCACTTCGGGTCGGTGTTTTCCGTGTTCCACCAGGAAGCCATGGAAGACTTCCAGCTCTATTCGGGCGTGGCCCCGGCGAGCGCCGAAGGAATGCTGTCCGGCATGGTCGTGGCCCGCAGTCGGTCGGCTCCGGTGGACACGTTCTTCGGAGGCGTGGACGTCTCGATGCTGCGCGGTTCGGCGTGGCTCGGGGTTCCATTGGTCGAGGATCGGGTGGGCCTTTGGCTGTCGGCGCAATCCTTGTGGTACGACTGGACCCTCAAGCGGTTCATGGACCTGGGCGTGCTGCTGGGCGCGGCCGACAAGGACGATGTGGAGGAGTACAAGAGCATGGTCACGCTTCCCACCAGCTGGGACCTGCAAGGGGGGATCTCGGCCAAGCTCGGGCGCGATTGGATGCTGGACGTGGGTGGGTTCGTCGCGGGCGACAAGTTCCGGGTCCTGGAGCCCACGACGATCTGCCTGGAAGGCGGGAAGGAAGCCTATTGCTCCTACAGCGGAGGCTACTACTACGATTCCCTTGGAAGGTGGGTCGCTGCACCACCCGACAGGCAGGAACACAAGACGATCTACGACACGTCGGCGATCGTGGACCTGACCAATTGGATGGCGCGCACGCGTCTGTCGTGGAACCCCGACCGCGACCTGACGGTGGAGGCGGTGGGCGCGTGGCAGAGCGTGGATTGGCACGCCCAGTTTCCCGGGCACCGCGAACTGGATTGCGACAGGAACGGGAAGAATTGCACGGTCCGACGGGACAGCGACAGCTCGTTGTTCGATTGGACGCGCTCCCTGAAGAATCTGGGGCTGTCGGTCCGCAAGCGATGGAGCCAGGAGCACGAAACCCATGCCGGATTAGGGGTCGGCCAAGAAGCCCAGTCGGCCAGGACGGATCTTCTGCGCCCGGTGGCGCAGCTCATCATGGGCACCACGGGGAACCCCATGGAGTTCCTGGGGGTCTTCAACGAGGAGGAAATCCGGTTTTCCGGTAGCAACAACAGATTGTTCCTCGACATCGAATCCTTTGCAGACGTGGAATTCGACTACGACACCAGTGTGAAGAGCCTCGAGCCCACGGGATGGTTCGAACATCGATGGGATCCGGATTCCCGCACTCGCGTTCGAGCCGGCTTGAGAATCGCGAGCGATGCGCAGGGAGGAATCGACATCCCCAATCCCAGGTTGCAGGTGCAGCGCCAGATCACGGACAAGGACCTTTTCGGAGTGGGTATCGCTTTGCATACCCAGAGCGAGATGCCGTTCGAATGGAATTTCGCGGCGAACAAGCCGTTGAAATCGGAGAAGGCGTGGTTGGGCATCGTGGAATGGGAGCATGCGTTCGCTCCAGGATGGCGCTCGACGGTATCTGGTTGGGGAAAGCTGTATCGGGACCTGGCGAGTTCGAGAATGGCCCAGGTCGGGAAGTACGATTCCGCGGCGTATCGGGCGATGCTCCTCAGTTGGGTATGGAACAACTTCTTATCGCTTGGTATTCCTGATTCGGTGATGCAAGGCAGGTACGGATTCCAGTACGATCCGAATCTTTCCCAAGAAGAGAACACTCGGCGCAGCGACTCGGTGTCCAGATTGAACGATGACGAAAAGACCGCATACGTGCCGGAAGATGTCCGTGCATTCACGGCCGAAGTCAGTCAGGATCGGGTGCTGCGCTACGAATCCACCGGTGAAGGTTGGGCCGCCGGGTTGGAGTTCTCGTTGCGCTACCAACCCACGCCTGCCTGGACCGGCTGGGCCTCTGCGGAGTGGTCGATCTCGCGTCGCAAGGATCGGCCCGACGGAATCTGGTACCCGTTCGGGTTGGAGCGCCCCTGGAAGCTGTCGTGGGTGAACGCCTTCCGCATCGACAAAAAATGGGAGATCTCCTTGCGCTACGCGGCGCAGGCGGGGAACCCCTACACACCATCCAGTCTCTGGGGCCAGATGTTCATGGACGGTGACGAGTCGGATTCGGTTCTGTGGATCGGCAAGCGCAATTCCGCGCGGTTGGCGCCCTACCAGAGGCTGGATCTCCGCGTGGCGCGCGAAAGCCGCATGTTCGGGTTCCCCGCGACGTTCTACTACGAGATGTGGAACGCCTTCAACGATCCGAACTTCATTCTGCGCGACAGCGAGTCCGGCCAGTTCCGCTGGATCCAGTTGAACGTTCCGTTCCCGACTGTGTTCCTGGGGATGGAGGTCCGGTTCTGATCGGATCCATCGGGTTCCGTTTTTCGCGCGCCGTGCGTCGGAAAGCGTTCCATGGCGTGTCGATGGAACGATCGCATTGTGTAGCTTGGTTGCAATGCTCGACAACGAACTGACCGCCCAAGCCGCCCAGGATTCGGCCAACGGAATCCGCTGGGATCTGACCTGCCTGTACACCGGCCCCGAAGACCCGAACCTGGCCTCGGATTTCACTCTCGCGTTGGAACGGGTCGCCGACTTCGCCGCGCGCCACAAGGGTCGCGTCGCGGCCTTGACCCCACCCCAGGCCGGGGCGATGCTTCGCGAATACGAAGAGATCTCCACGTTGCAGTGGAAGATCGGGACCTGGACCTCGCTGGCCTACGCCGCCGACGCCCGCAACGAAGCGATCGCGGCGAGCCTGGCCAAGGCGCGCGAGCTCTATTCGCAGGCCGACGCGCGGACCTCGTTCCTTTCGGTGGAGATCGCCGCGTTGCCCGATTCGGCTGTCGAAGCCTGGTGGAGCGATCCGTCGGCGTCGCGCATGAAGCGCTGGGTGCAGGAGACCCGCAAGTTCCGCAAGCACATTTTGTCGGAACCGGAAGAACGCCTCGCCTCGCGCAAGGACCTCACGGGCAAGGCCGCGGCGTCGCAGCTGTTCGACGACCTGTCCAATTCGCTTTCGTTCCCGTTCGACGACGGCACGGGGCTGCGCGACCGCACCGGCGCCGAGATGCTCGCCTTCTCGCGCCATCCCGATCCCGCCGTGCGCAAGGCCGCCAACGAGGCGTTCCTGGGCGTCTACGAAAAGAACGGGCTCGTCTTCGCGCACGTGTTCAACACCCTCGCGCTCGACCACCAGGTCGATTGCGAGATCCGCGGGTATTCCCACCCCATGCAGCGCACGCACATGGGGAACTCGGTCGACCAGGAGGTGGTCGACGCGATGATGCGCGCGACGCGCGAGAACTACCCGGTGGCCCAGCGCTTCTGGCGCGCCAAGGCCAAGCTCATGGGGCTGCCCAAGCTCACCAGCACCGACCTCTACGCGCCCATCGCGGAAAAGGACCGCAAGTTCTCCTGGAACGACGCGGTGTCGGAAGTCATGGGCGCCTACAGGGCGTTTTCGCCCGAACTCGAGCGCCTGGCCAAGGACTTCGTCGACCAGGGCTGGATCGACGCGGAAACGCGTCCCGGCAAGGACGACGGCGCCTTCTGTTCGGGAAGCTGGCCCCAGCACCACCCGTACATCCTGCTCAACTTCACCGGTCAGATCCGCGACGTGTTCACGCTGGCGCACGAGCTGGGGCACGGCGTCCACTACCGCCGATCGGCGGAACAATCCTTGTTCACCTACGACGCCCCGCTGGTGCTGGCCGAGACCGCCTCCGTGTTCGGCGAGATCCTGCTGGCGCGCAAGCTCCTGGCGCAGGAGACGGATCCTGTCGCCCGCCGCTCGCTCTTGTGCTCGCGCATCGAAGACGCCCTGTCCACCGCCTACCGCCAGAACGTGCTCACCGAGTTCGAGCTGGCCGCGCACCTGGGGCGCAGGGACGGGCAGCTCTCGCGCGACGAAATCTGTCAAAAATGGTGGGACGCCAACGCCGCCCTGTACGGCGAGGCGGTGGAGATGCGCCCGGCCTACCGCTGGGGCTGGAGCTACATCCCGCATTTCATCCACACGCGGTTCTACTGCTACGCGTACACCTTCGGGCAGCTGCTGGTGCTGGGCCTGTACCAGCGCTGGATCGAGGAAGGCGACGCCTTCGTGCCCAGGTTCCTGGAACTGCTGTCCAAGGGCGGATCGGAAGACCCGGCCAAGGCCTGCGAGGCCGTGGGCATCAAGCTCGACGAGGACTTCTGGCGCGCCGGACACCGCGCGATCGAAGCCTTGGTGAAGGAGTTCGAAGAAGCGGTGGGTTGAGAGCGGCGGGCGCCTCCCCCTGGCGGGGGCCGCCGTCCTGCGGGCTTCCCTCTGGTCGGTGCGCTGCGCGCACGTCCCCTGCGGATGGCTGGCGCGATTGATTGCCTGTTTTGCGTTCGTTGCCGTTTGCGTTTGTGCGGTTTTGTAGGGGCGAGGCATGCCTCGCCCCTACAACGACGCAACGACGCAACGACGCAACGACGCAACGACAACAACGGCAACGAACACGAACGATCGAATCGTTCGCAACGCCCAACCGGCCATGGGCGTGATTTTCATTCCGCAATTCGGTAACATTGCCCCAATGTCTTCATCCGATGTCGACCTGGAATTCGAGGCGGCAGAACCGCCGCGGCGCCACGACTCGATCCGGTTGAGGTGTTGGGACTATTCGTCGATCGGACCGTATTTTGTCACGGTTTGCAGCCGAGATCGGCGACCGTTGTTCGGTGTCTTGCGTGATGGCGACGTTGTTCTTTCGAATGCGGGGATCCTTGTCGCGCGTTCCTGGTGCGAATTGCCGAACCATTTGCCGCAGGTGTCGCTGGATCAATGGATCGTGATGCCGGATCATTTCCATGCGATCGTCTGGATCGATCCGGAACATGGCGGTTCGACAAAATTGGGATCCGTTGTGGGTGCGTTCAAATCGGCGTCGACGCGATCCATTCGCCTGCATGTTGACGACCCGGGTTTGTCCGTGTGGCAGCGCGGATATTACGATCGGGTCATCCGCGCCCAGGACGAATTGGATGGGATCCGGCGGTACATCCGCGACAATCCACGTTCTGCCGCTACGTAGGGGCGAGGCATGCCTCGCCCCTACAACGGCATCCCACCACAACGGCATCCCACCACAACGGCATCCCACCACAACGGCATCCCACCACAACGGCATCCCACCACAACGGCATCCCACCACAACGGCATCCCGCCACAACGGCATCCCGCCACAACGGCAACCACGCACAACGGCGCCACGGATCGACGATGCGTCCGCATTGGTTCCCGCGGTGTCGGGCGGTTACCTTGGCACCCACCATGAACACGACGGAACTGTTGGCGCCCGCGGGCGATCTGGAACGCATGCGCATCGCCTTCGCCTACGGGGCCGATGCCGTGTACGCGGGGCAGCCCGCGTTTTCCCTGCGCGGGCGCGCCAACGGGTTCAAGACCATCGACGACATGAAGAGTGCCATCGACGAGGCGCATTCCCAGGGCAAGAAGTTCTTCGTCGCGTCCAACCTGTATCCGCACAACGCCAAGATCGAGGCGTTGCAGAAGGCGCTGGCCGAGCTGGTCGAGGTGGGACCCGACGCCTTGATCATGGCCGATCCCGGCATGATCGGTTGGGTGCGCAAGACGTTTCCCGACCAGACGATCCACCTGTCGGTGCAATCGCACGCGGTGAACTGGATCACCTGCGCCTTCTGGCGGGACATGGGGGTCAAACGCGTGATCCTGGCGCGCGAGCTCAAGCTGCGCGAGATCGCCGACATCCGCGCCAAGGTTCCCGATCTGGAACTGGAAGTGTTCGTGCACGGATCGGTGTGCATGGCCCAGAGCGGGCGGTGCATGATTTCCAACTACTACGAACACCGCGACGCCAACCAGGGCAATTGCAACAACGCCTGCCGGTTCCCGTACGAACTGACCGCCACGTCGTCGCATCTGCCCGAAGGCGAGGCGATGCGCGTCACGGAAGACGAACACGGCACCTACCTGTTCAATGCCCGTGATCTGTGCGCCTTGCCGATCCTCGACAAGGTGGTGGAATCCGGCGTGGCCTCCCTCAAGATCGAAGGCCGCACGCGTTCGCCGTACTATGTGGCCCAGGTGGTGCGCGGTTACCGGTTGGCGCTCGATGCGATCGCGCGTGGCCAAGGCGTCCCGCCCCAAGCCCTGCGCGCCGTGATGGACACCGACTCGCGCGCCTGGATGAGCGGGTTCTACACCTCCGACGACCCGTTGCCGCAGATGCTGGACAAGGAACGCGAGACCGAGCTGCAAGCCGAGGTCGTGGCGCAGTTTCGCGAGTGGGATCCGGCGGGCAGGATCAGGGTGTCGGTCCGCAAGCGGATCGCGGAAGGCGAATCGCTGGAGCTTCTGACGCCTGCGGGAGTGGAATCATTCCGGGCGACGGGGATCGTGAACCATCGAGGGGAATCCGTCCAAATGGTGCATCCGGGAATGGAAAACTGCTGGATGGATGCCCCCGCCCAGCTTCCCGAATGGTCTTTCCTGGTGCGCAGGCTCGGTTCGGCGTCCAATCCGGGAGATGCGGGCGTTATCTAAATTGTCGACCGCACAGTCGATGATCGAGCACCCAGTCGATCGCCACCACACCCGAATCGTAGGTTCACATGCGCTGGATTCCCGTTTCCATTTTCCTTGCTTCCGTCGCGTTCGCGGCGGTTCCGTTCACCTTTCCCGCAGGCGTGCCTGCCAAGGCTTCGCAGGTCAATCGCAACTTCGAGGCGCTGGATTCCATGCTGGAATCCCAGGTCGAGCGCCTGGCCGAGCTGCGCGAACAGGTTTCGGCCAAGACCGATTCGATCCAGGCCCAGTTGGCCGCGTTGCGCGCCGCCAGCGTTTCCGCATCGGCCGCCCCGGTTCCCGCCGCCGTTCCCGCCGCGCCGGTCGCCGCACCTGCGATCTCGCTTCCGGTGGGCAGCGTGATCGGCCTGCTCGTGGCTCCCGGACCCGACGGATTCCTTCCCGGGTCCGACAATTCCTGGCAGGTCGCCGAATCCTACGGCGCGATCGAAGGCCTGCCCGCATTGCCGGCATCCGTCGCGCCGGTCGCCGTCCCGGTCCCGGCCACCCCGACCGACAGTCTTGCGACGACCGCCACCCCGGCGCCCGCCGACAGCGCCGCGTCCGTCGTGGCAGCGGTTGCCGCCGACACCACCAAGCCCGTCGTCGTGGCCGAGGCCGCACCCGCATCCGCACCAGCGAAGCCGACGCTTCGTTGGTACGTCAAGGTGAAGTAGGCGTCATTTCCTGATTCCCGCGATCCTTTCCAGTTGTTCGGAAGGGAGGTCGCCGGTGACGATCAGCTCGAATTTCCCGATCTTCCCGAAATGGACCGACCGGCCTCGACGGTCCTGGCAGCCTTCCGGAGGGCAGATCGGTGTCGGTTCGCCGCTGCCGGGTCTGAAGAAGATCGATACGCTGCGCGTGCCGTCGCCGTACAGGATCTGGGCGGCCTTGCCTTGGCGGGATTCCACCCAGGCCCAGTTGCGCGCCACGAATCCTGTCGGCAACCAACGGGGCTGTGGAGGAACGAACCCGACCGCGGCGGCCAGCTCGTCGGGCGACGCCACGGCGTGGCGACGACGCTCGGCCGGGATCCGTCCGTCGGGGCCCTTCTTGGGAGGCGGCGGACCTTTCTTCACGGTCCAACCTGCCGGAATCGCGAACGAGCCCGGGGCGCACGGGGTTCCGGGGCGTAGCGACAAGAATTGGCGTTCCGGGCCGCGTCGGGTGGAATCCAACGGCTCGGTGCGCAGCACCAGAGGGATCGTCGAATCCGCCCAGATCCGACGGCCGCGCCCTCGCGGTCCCCGGATTTCGGCCACCACCACCGGTCTCCCCAGCAGGGTTTCGCTGCCGACGATGGAGAATTCCGTTCCCGGCGCGGTGCGGAACCGCCGACGTGGTCCCACCCACGCCGTGCGGCTGGACGCATCCAGGAACACGGAGGAATCGCCGGCCAGGAAATGGGTGCCGTGCGGGAATTCGATGCGCTCGGACGTGCCCGTGCGGCACGCCATGCCGGTGTCGGCGCCGCTGTCGCGACGAGGGCGTTCCACCAGGACCGTCGCGCTCCATTTGGAGCCCGGACGGCCGTCGAAGGCCTGATCCAGCCAAGCCGGAGGCGCGGACCACAACGAGGCCGCCAGGATTGCGGTACCGATCATCGTCCGGCCTCCGCGATGCTGCGCGCCCAGGGGTCGGCGAACGGATCTGCGTCGATCGCCTGGTCGTGGGCGACCACCCAGGTGCGCAGTTCCAACGTCTGCGACGCGATCGCGGATTGGCGCCCCTGCGACGCCTGCCAGAATCCGACCGCGACCAGGATGCCCAGGCAAACCGTGGCCCAGCGCAGCGAGGCGGCGTGCTTGCGAAGCCGCACCGAAAACGGGCGCCTGCGCTTGATCCGGGCTTTCAGGTCCATCCAGTCGTCGGAGCCCTCTTCGCGAGGGAGTCCGCGAAGGGCGGTTTCCAAAGGAGATTCTTGTTGGTTCATCTTGTCACCTCCCGGTAGGGAGCGAGCTCCATGCGCAACCTGGACCGTCCCCGGGACAGGCGCGAAAGAATGGTTCCGCGCGGCACTTCCAGCGTGCGCGCGACTTCGTCGACGGGGTTCCCGTCGAGGTAGTGGAGGACGACCGCTTCGCGGAACGCCAGAGGCAGCCGCGAGACGGCTTCCCGCAGCCGGGCGGCCTCGATCGCTCCATCGACGATTTCCGACGGATCCGGCGCGTCGTCTTCCAGCGCGCCATCCTCGTCGTCGTCGACGATCTCGTCCTCGGGTTTTCGCGACCGCCAGAGGTCGCGCACCAGGTTCACCGCGATCCTGCGGATCCATCCGGCGAACGCCGCGTCCTCCTGGAGGTCGGGCAGTCGTTCCCACGCCTTCACGAAGGCTTTCTGGACGATCTCCTTGGCGTCTTCGCCGGAACCCGCCAAGTGGACCACCGCGTTGTGCAGGCGCGGTCGCGTCGCGTGGTAGAGCCGTTCGAAGGCGGCCATGTCCCCGTCGCGCGCAGCGGCCACCCATTGGATCCAGTTGGAAGAAATCATCGACGTCCTTGCATCAGCTTCCCGGTCCGGAAACGGTCCGGGTCGTTGCCGCCAAACTGGCGACCACTCCGATCCTATTGGTTCCGTTCATCTTAGACAATCCTCCCGTCGTTGGTTCCGCTCGTCATTCTCCTCCGGGTCTGATACCCCGAACTTGCTTCGTGTCATCGAGGCCCGAGATTGCTGGCCAGAGAATACCCCGCAGCTTGCTGCGGGGTGGTTTAACCGAGCGTTCTTTCCAAGGACGTCATGAAGCGGTTTCCGATTCCCGCAGCACGGTCATCTTTCGCCAGGCCCCGCGGTGGAACCGCAGCGACCAGATCACCGCGGTGGCGGAAACGAAGACCGTGGCCAGTGTCCATTCCACCACCAGGGTGGGCATGATCCGATCCGCCAGCCACAGCGAGGCGAGGAATACGCCTGAGGAGGCGAAGAATGCGCGGGCGATCCAATGGGTGTCTCCTGCTGAAGCCAGTACGCACCCGATCATCACATTCGCGGCATCGAAAATGCAATAGAAGGCGACGAACTTCATGATCAGGGCGCCCGCTTCCACGATCGCCGCGCTTTCGGGGCCGTCGCCCGCGAAGACCGAAACCAAGGGTACCGACGCGGTCGCGAACAGGATCCCCATGGCGAGCATCCAGATTTCGCAGACGATCAGGGACTGCCAGGCGATGGCCGGGACATCCTCGTCGCGCCCCGCGCCGCGGGCGTTGCCCACCAGGATCCCCGCCGCCTGCCCAAGTCCCAGCGCGGGGAAGAACGCCAGGCCGTTGATCCGGAAGGCGATGCTGGAAGCGGCGAGTTCGGCGGTCCCCAGGCGTCCCACCATGATGGAAAAGAACGTCCATGCCACCAGCTCGCCGCTGATCCGCAGGCCCATTGGGACCGCAAGTGACAAAAAGTGCCAAAACGCGGTCCGGTCGAACCGACGGGCGGCGGTGTCGGCGAATCCGCCGGAACGCGCGAACAGGAACAGGTACAGGGCCGTGGCGACCATCTGTGCGGCCACGGTGGATGCGGCCGCGCCCGAAATCCCAAGACGCGGCATGCCCCACGCTCCCAGCACCAGGCCCCAGGCGAGGACGGCGTTCACGGCCAGCGAGACGAACGTGATGGCGGTGACGATTTTTGTTCTGCCGACGCTGGAAAGCCATCCGGCCAGGGCCGCGTTGGCCACCGGGAAGAACGACCCCGCCATGCAGATCCAGAAATAGGCGATCTCGTCGTCGGTCACCTGGGCGGAATGCCCCGCCAACTGGAACAGCTGCGAAAGCGGCCAGGCCAGGAGCAGGGCTCCGATTCCGGAAAACGCCGCGGTGCGGATCCCGAGCCAGGCGGCCTTGAACACGCCCGAGCGGTCCCCCTTGCCGTGGCTGTGCGCGACGAACGTGCCCGCGTAGCCTGCGGTCCCGAACAGCAATCCCTGGAACAGGATCACGGCCAGGCTGGCAGGCCCCATGGCGGCGACGGCTTCGCTGGAGTGGCGCGACAGCACGATCGCGTCGATGATCTGCATCATCGTGACCGCCGAAGACGACAGGATCATCGGGCCGGCCAGGCGCAGCAACCCGATCGTGTGCCTGGTCCGGAACAACGATCCGAATCGCCGTATGGTCGGCGTGCAAGTTTGCGATTTTGACGGCACCCAATTTCCCTTGCCAGAGCTACTTTTGTCCAGACCATGAGTCTAGTTCCGTCAAGGAACCAGTGCCGTGGAACGGCCCAGAGCTTTGATGCGATCTTCGCCAAGGTACTGGTTTGTTTCCCAACGGCCCAGGCTGGTTCGTCGCCCAATGGGGCCCGGTGGATCGCGGTGCAGCCCTCCGACATGTTGGATGCTGCCCGGTTCCTGAAAACGGATCCCGATCTGTCCTTCGACTCCCTTTGTTGCCTGACGGGTGTCGATCTCCTCAAATTCCCCGTCGCCGACAAAGACGCCGTGCCATGTTCCGACCTGGTCTGCGTCTACGACCTGCACTCCACGGTCCACAACCACGAGCTGCGCGTCAAATCGTCTACTTCGCGGGAGAATCCCGCGATCCCATCGGTCGAGTCGGTCTGGGGCGTGGCCTCCTTCTTCGAGAGGGAGGCTTTCGATCTCTTGGGGGTTTCCTTTCCCGGACACCACGATCTGCGGCGTCTCCTGATGCCCCAGGATTGGGTGGGGTATCCGCTTCGCAAGGACTACGTCTACCCCGAATCCTACGGCGGGGTGGAGCTCAAGCGCGAAGGCCAAACGTTCGAATCGGGACCGTACAAGTGAACATCGAACACGATGGCGATTTCATCACGCTGAGCATGGGGCCGCACCATCCGGCCACCCACGGCGTTCTCCGATTGGAAGTGACCACCGACGGCGAGGTCATCGCCGCCTGCAAGCCCGACATCGGGTACCTGCACCGCGCGATCGAAAAGATCGGCGAGAACCTCGAGTGGTACCAGTTCGTGCCGTACACGGATCGAGTCGATTACGTGTGTTCCATGAACTCCAACCACGCCTGGGTTTGCGCGGTGGAAGCGTTGTTGGCCACCAGCGAAGAAACCAGGCTCCAGATCCCCGAACGCGCCGAATACATCCGCGTGCTGTTCGCCGAACTGAACCGCATCTCCAGCCACATGGTGGGCGTTGGCTCCATGACCATGGACATGGGGGCGTTCACGCCGTTCATCCACGCCCTGGGCCAGCGCGAACACATCAACGACATCTTCGAGAAGACCTGCGGCGCGCGTCTCACGTACAACTACATGTGCGTGGGCGGAGTCAACGCCGACCTGTACCCGGGTGCGGAGGACGAAATCCGCAAGTTCCTGGACGGCCTGGAAAAGGCCATGAAGGACTTCAACCGACTCATCACCACCAACAACATCTTCAAGGGACGCCTGGCCGGAATCGCCGTGGTGAGCGCCCAGGATGCGGTCTCCTACGGCCTGGTGGGCCCCAATCTTCGCGGCTCGGGCGTCGACTTCGACCTGCGCCGCGACAGGCCGTACGGAGTCTACGACCGCTTCAAGTTCGACGTGCCCGTCGGCCGCCGCTACGCGGGCTCCAAGGGCCGCCTGGGCGACGCCTACGACCGCTACGTGGTGCGCCTGCTGGAAGTGCTGGAGTCGATCAAGATCTGTCGCCAGGTGCTGGACCAGATCCCGCCGTCCTCCGGCAAGGCCGACGATCCCGTGGGCGGCTGGTGCGTGGCCAAGGCCGCGCAGAAGGCGCTTCGCAAGCCTCCGGTGGGCGAGATCTACTTCCGCTGCGAGAACCCCCGCGGCGAAACCGGCTACCACATCGTCTCGGACGGCACCAAGGTTCCCTACCGCATCAAGATCCGCACGGGATCGTTCTGCGCGCTTTCCATCTTCGAGAAGCTGGTCCCCGGCCTCATGATCGCCGACGTGGTCGCGCTGATCGGCTCCTTCGACATCGTCCTTCCGGAGGTCGACCGATGACGTTTTCCGTCGGTCCTGTTTCCGATTCCGTCGCCTCGTGGATCGCCTCGTTCGGCGTTCCCGCGACCTTGGCGGAAATCGTCGCCGTCCTTCTGGTCTGCTGCGGTCCGGTGCTGGGCATCGCGTTCCCCATCGCCGGGGTGGCGCAGTACTTCGAGCGCAAGATCGCCGCCGCCATGCAGCGTCGCAAGGGCCCCATGGTGGGCGCGACCGGCGTGGTGCAGCTGGTGGTCGACCTCGCGTTCTTCTGGCAGCCCCGCTGGAAGCGCCAGGCCACGGTGCGCAAGCTGGAGAACGCTCCCGTGATCGGGCCCGTCCTGGCGCGCGTGCGCCAGTGGGGTCTGGGTTCCATCGCCGCCGACGGCGTGAAGATGTTCCTCAAGGAGGACATGGCACCGGCCGGAGCCGACAAGATCCTGTTCTACGGATCCACCTACCTGGCCCTGGGCGGGGCGTTCCTGGCCTTCGCGGTGTTTCCGTTCAGCCAGTGGTTCCACATGGGCGACCCCCCCGTGGCCGCGCTCTACCTGGGCAGCGTGACGGGACTCGTCGCGGTGTCCATCCTCAAGGCGGGCTGGAGTTCCAACAACAAGTGGTCGTACTTCGGAGGCATCCGGTCGGTGGCCATGATCGTCTCCTACGAAGTCCCCATCACCCTGTGCATCGCCGCGGTGTGCATGTGGTCTGGCACCATGAGCCTGCAGGGGATCATCGCCGCGCAGTACCAACCCGGAGTCGCTTCGTTCCTGGGCTGGAACCTGTTCCAGACCCCGTTCATGGTCCTGATCGCCGGGGTCTACTACGTGGCGGCCCTGGCCGAATGCAACCGCGCGCCCTTCGATCTCGCCGAGGGCGAATCGGAGCTGGTGGGCGGGTTCCACACCGAATATTCGGGCCTGCGCTGGGGCTTGTTCTTCATCGCCGAATACACCGACATGATCCTGGTGGGCGCCTTGTTCGCCACCATGTTCCTTGGCGGCTACCAGTCGCCCATCGGCGAAGAATGGATCGTTTCGCTGCCGCCGTTGGCCGAAGCCCTGGTCCACACCGCCATCATCGTGGTCAAGTTCCTGGCCTCCATCGGGCTCATGATGTGGATCCGCTGGACCTTGCCGCGCTTTCGCATCGACCAGGTCATGAAGCTCGCCTGGACCAAGCTGGTCCCGCTGGCCCTGCTGGGCCTGTTCGGGCTGGCCGTCACGCAGCTCGTGCAGGCGGGCCGCGTGGGCGTGCACGAAGTCGCCCATGGACGTTATCTGTCGGCTCCGGTGGTCCACATGGACATCCAGGCCGTGGTCGTCTCGTGGGTTCTGCTGGGCGGAGCCGTCGCCACCCTGGTGGTGCTGGCCAGGAAGTACGGCGAGTCGCGCCCCATGCCCAAGGATGTCAGCGACGCGTTGACCGGCAAGGAGAAGACCGCATGAGCTTCCTCGGCTGGGTGAAGGAAATCGTCGACGGGGTCGAATCGACCGCGATCGGCCTCAAGACCACCACGCGGTTCCTGTGGGAGAACGCCACCGACACCGGCGAGCACGGCGCGGCCATGACGCGCGACTATCCGGTGCAGCCCGCGATCATTCCCGACGGCTACCGCGGGCACCTGTTCAACGACGTGGACAACTGCACGCTGTGCAAATCCTGCCAGCGCGCGTGCCCCATCGACTGCATCTCCATGGAAGGCGAGCTGAACGAGAACGCCAAGTTCCACATCAGCCGCTACGACATCGACATCTCCAAGTGCATCTACTGCGGCCTGTGCACGCAGGTGTGCCCCACGGAATGCCTGACCATGACCAAGGGGTTCGAGATCGAGCCCGCCAACCTGGTCAACAAGCGCGGCGGCAAGTTCCTGTTCCGCATGCGCCCGGAGCAGACCAAGGTCAAGCTCGACATGCACGAAGTCGAACGCCTCAACGCCTTGACCGCCGCCGACCCTTCGTCCTGGACGGAAGACGACAAGGCGTTCATGGCGCGCGTGGAAGATCCCGAAACGGGGCGGTTCCTGTTCGGGCGCTACGGAATGGGATTCTACACGCCCGAAGAAAAGGCCCGGGTCGACCGGATCCGCGCCGAAAAGAAGAAGGCCAAGGAAGAAGCCGCGGCCAAGGCCGCCGCGGAGCAGGCGGCCGCAAATGAGCGAAGCGCTGCGGAGCAGGCGGCGAAGGATGCCGCGGCGAAGGCCGCGGAATCCGCCGAGGAGGGCAAGGCTTGAACGTCGCGACCCTGATCTTCTGGCCCGTCGTGGCCGTCACCCTGGCCGGCGCCGCCGGTGCCGCCTTCGCGCGCAATCTGGTGTACGCCGCGCTTTCGCTGGGCGCGAGCCTGGTGGGCATGGCCGGGCTGTACTTCTTCCTGCAGGCGGAATACGTCGCGGTCATCCAGATGATCGTGTACGTGGGCGGCATCCTGATCCTGATCCTGTTCGGCGTGATGTTCTCGCGCGACATCCTCGGGACGTCCACCGAACCTTCGATCGGCTCGCGCATCCTGGGCGGTCTCGCGTCGCTGGCCACGCTGGCCGCCATGGGCCGGATCGCCTGGAACATCGCCGGTACCGAGAGCTTGGGCCTGCGCGCCCAGCGGATTCCCACCGCCGACTGGGTCGGACAGATTTCGAGCACCAGCGCCTCGCACCTGGGCGACCTGCTGATGGGACCGTGGCTCGCGCCGTTTTTGGTCGTGGCCGTCCTGCTCACCGTGGTGCTGGTCGCCGCCCTCGGCCTGGTCCGAAAGGACGCGCAATGATCGATCTCGTGCTCGCCGGTCCCGATCGGCTCGCTCCCTACCTCCTTTTGGCCGCGGCGCTCTTCTCGTTGGGCGTGTTCGCCTGCGTCACCCGCCGCAACGCGGTGGGCTATCTGATGGGCATCGAGCTCATGCTCAACGCGGCCAACCTGAACATGGTGGCCTACGGGCGGTTCCGCACGGAACTCCTGGCCGGGCACGCCCAGGTCGCCACCCTTTTCGTGATCGCGCTCGCCGCCGCCGAGGCCGCCGTGGCCCTGGCCCTGGTGTACGCCATCTTCCGCAACATCCGCGACGTGGACCTGGACAAGATCCGGTCCCTGAACGGGGAATGAACGTGAATCCTGCGACTTCCGCCCTGATCGGGCTCTTCCTTCCGCTGGCCGTGTCGGTGCTCGGCGCGTTCACCTGGCGTCGACTGGGCAAGACCCTGGACCTTCTGTCGGTCGGCGTCGCCTTGGTCGGAGCCGTGGCCACCGGCATCGGCGCCTGGACGCTCGGGCAGTCGGGAACCGTCGTGTCGGTCTCGTTCCCGTGGCTCTAGTTCCCGGGCACCGGGATCGCCTTCGAACTGGGTCTGCACCTGGACGCGCTTTCTGCCATGATGCTGTTCGTGGTGCAGGCGCTGGGCTTTCTGGTGCTGGTGTTCAGCCGCTGGTACCTGCACGACGATCGGTTCTACGGCAGGTTCTTCGCGAGCTTCAGCTTCTTCGTGTTCGCGATGTCGGGCGTGGTCGTGGCTCCGGGATTGTTGCAGGCGTTCATCTGCTGGGAGCTGGTGGGCCTGGGGTCGTACTTCCTGATCGGCTACTGGCACGACAAGCCCGAGGCGTCGGAAGACCCCGAGTACCAGGCGGGCAAGCCCTGGTACGCCACGGGATTGATCGAATCCAAGCTCAGCCCTTCCAGCGCGCAGTTCAAGGCGTTCGTGGTCAACCGGGTGGGCGACTTCGGGTTCCTTTCCGGCTTGGCGCTGTGCGCATGGGTGGTGGGCACCTGGAGCGGATTCCAGGGCGGCGATCCTCTCGCCTGGAAGACGCTTTTCGGCGCGGTCGCCGACGGCGCCTTCGCGCAGGCTTCGTTCCTGGGATGGTCGGGGATGGCGCTTCTGACCTTGGCCGGATTGCTCGTGTTCCTGGGCGCCATGGGCAAGTCGGCCCAGTTCCCGCTCCACGTGTGGCTGCCCGACGCCATGCAAGGCCCAACCACCGCTTCGGCGATCATCCATGCGGCCACCATGGTCGCCGCCGGCGTGTTCCTGACCGCGCGCATCTACCCCATGCTCACTCCCGAGGCGCTGGTCGCCATCCAGTGGGTGGGCGGCATCACCGCCTTCGTGGCCGCCACCATCGCCTGCGTGCAGTGGGACTTCAAGGCGGTGCTGGCCTATTCCACCATTTCGCAGCTGGGCTACATGATGCTCGGGCTGGGCGCCGGAGCCGCCGCGGGCGGGTACGCCGCCGGCGTGTCGCACCTGTTCACCCACGCGGTGTTCAAGTGCATGCTGTTCCTGGGAGCCGCAGCGGTGATCCACGGACTGCACGGCGTGCAGGACCTCAACCGCATGGGGGGCTTGGCCAAAAAAATGCCTCTCACCGCGATCGCGACGGGAATCGGCACCTTGGCCATCCTGGGCGTGCCGGGCTTTTCCGCCTTCTGGTCCAAGGACATGATCCTGGCCGCCGCCAACGCCAAGGTGGCCATCGCGGCGTCTTCGGGGATGCCGGTCTGGAGTTCCATGGTTCCCTGGATCCTTGGATTGGGCACCGCGGGGCTCACCGCCTTCTACATGAGCCGCCAGTGG
>Ga0116187_1001170_pt1 | contig 28688 bp, 18 predicted proteins | sample AD_JPNNA6_MetaG_FD_89755 | JGI IMG/M metagenome (GOLD analysis project Ga0116187, IMG submission 89755) | Active sludge microbial communities of municipal wastewater-treating anaerobic digesters from Japan - AD_JPNNA6_MetaG | ecosystem: Engineered > Bioreactor > Anaerobic > Digestate | place... | reverse complement strand
CTTGCAAATCCTGTTAAAGTGGCTTCATCACCGACACAAACGACCGACCAGGGAGAGTTTAAAATATTAAGGGATCAGCTTTTGTGGGCTTGCCGTGAATGGCTTCGGACTGATCCGGAAGCGACCCTTCCGCCGGATGAAGAACTGATCGAAGAACTTCTGACCCCAACTTATGAGATTGACAAGGGCAAAATCCGCGTCATGAGCAAAAGCACAATGCGAGAACTTTTAAGGCGTTCACCTGATCGGGCAGACGCTTTGTGTTTAACCTTCCAGGCCGGAGGATTCTTTGCCGGTCTGGATTTATCGTAAGAGAGGGCATGTCATGATTTTACTGGAAAAAAGAATAGGACGGACAAGGGATTCGGTAATCTGGATTGATGCAGTCAGTAAGCGGGTTTATCGGCGCGTTGTGGCCGGGATGCAATGGCCGGGACCAAGACCGGGCTTCGCGGTCATTGTAGGCGAAGAAGAAGACGAAGACCCGTTTCTTCATGAAAACCATATCCACGTTATAAACGAAGCAGACGGTGTAAACATCCCCGGCAGGGACGCTCTCGGATTCATGAGGCGATTATCTGAATTGCGCGGGCTTTATGGGATTGAAAGCATTTATGGAAATCCGAACATCAAGTCCATGCAATCCATGTTGAGCCACTTCAATGAAACCCTTCCGGATAAGGGCCGGAACGGTCTTCATATCGAATCAGCGCCCTTGATTGATGACAAGCGTTGCTTTGACTTCTGTGTCCAGATCGTCAGGAAACGCCTTGTAGAAGGCCGAAAGACCCTTCATCTTGGAAAAGAAAGCAGTTTGCCGGGCATTCTGGCCGCAGCGGGGGAAGTCATGGGCGCCAAAGCCGAAGACTATCCGGCCATTGCTGCTTTGGGTTATGCCGTCGGCGCTCTGGATTCCTGGAAGCCATTGAAGGGACCTCTACCGGACAGACAGGCCACTCATTACGATATGTTTTCCTATCAGGGGCGGGCATGAAAAAGAACATCAAATTTAATGAGCCCTACCCTACCGGCTGGCATGAACGACGCGCCCGGCTTTATGCTCGGAACTGGTTTCAAAAAAATGAGAGCCAATATGCCCGCCTGTATGGGAAGGCGCGAAAGACGGAAGAAGAAATCTATCAAGAGCAATTGGAAGTTTTAAAAGCTTGGCGATCCGAGAAGGCTTATGATCGTTGGCGTTCGCGCATTTTCCTTAATTTGAGGACACCGCTGAACTTGGGGAGGCATTAGACCGGATTACTTTTTCTTTCGGACATGAACACGAGCGCCCTTCGGGGCGCTTTTTTTTGGAGAAAGTGGGAACATAGTGGGAATTTCTGACCGATGGAAGAAAAAATAAAAGGGCTTTTCAATTCCTTGAAAGCCCTTATGTATCTGTTTTTTCATGGTACCTGGGGCGGGAATTGAACCCGCACAGGGCTAAGCCCCGAGGGATTTTAAGTCCCTTGCGTCTACCTGTTCCGCCACCCAGGCCCATAGTAAAATTATTTAATATATTTTCGTTTATCTCGTTTTACCTTTTTGGGTAAGGCAACCAAAAAGTGTTAAAAAATACTCAAATTGGCCGTTTTCCCGGGTCAATTTTGTTGGAAACTTTCTACCTTAATTTAGCATCAAAGGCAATTTTTTCTTTTGTCCGGCTAAAAATTCAAATAAAAAATTTTCCAGCCTTACCTGAGTCGGTCGAAGATGAGTGAAGGGTACGAGGTGATGGTGGATAACAGATAGCTCGTGGCTAAAGGCAAAAGGATAAATGACAATGGCTAAAGGACAAAAGCTAAAGGACGCTTCGCAGGACGAGCGCGAACGGGTATGAATTTTTTTGAACGGGTTATAAAGCGCGAGACGCACCGCTTCTTGTCCTCCGCCGGCGGAGGTGGCTTGCTTTAGCGGGCCGGAGGTGGATGATTTGATGATTAGAAGATTAGATGATTTGAGGGTTAGCTAATAGCTCGTGGATAAAGGATAAAGGACAAAGGCTAAAGGACAGCTGAAGATGTTTTGTTCAAAAAGCAGTTGGCGCCTCCGCCTTTGAAGCAAAAATCCGCGCGATTCCAAAAAGCCCATTTTCTGGCCTCTCTGCGCGGCTAATTTTCTGCAGGATATCCTGTAATATCTCTTATTTCCTTAAACAGAGGCTTCAGTTGCCTGTACATTTTCAGATAAACTCTTCGGTAAAGATCATCATAAAGAGTGTGGTTGTCATTATTGGGCTCAAAAACCATTCCTGTTCTGGTCATTGCCTGCACGGCCGTGGGAAAATCGGGATAGATTTTCAGACCAACTGCCGCATCAATAGCCGCGCCCAGGGCGGATGTTTCGAAAGTATGAGGACGTTCCGCCGCTATGCCAAAGACATCCGCGGTAATCTGCATGGCCACATCGCTTTGCGATCCTCCACCGGATACCTTGAGTCTGGTCACCGGTATTTTGGTCTTGCGTTGGGTGAGCTCTCCTCCCTCTCTCAAGCCGTAGATCAGTCCTTCCAGCAAAGCGCGGTAGAGATACGCACGATTGTGTATGTCGCCAAAGCCGATAATTGCCCCTTTTGCATAGGATTCAAGATCGCGTCCCGGTGTCCAGTAGGGCTGCAACATGAGCCCCTTACAACCGGCGGGCACATTTTGGATTAAGGAATCGAAAAATTTTTCCGGCGGTTCATTGCTCTTTTCAGCAAGCATGCGCTCCTGAAAGCCGAATTCTTCCTTAAACCAGCTCACCATCCAAAAACCGCGAAAAATGGATACTTCCGTATAATAGGCGCCCGGCACGGACGCGGGATATGGCGGCATCATGGGACGCAGCTCAACATATTCTGGTGTGGCAACATCAAAAGTAGCGATCGTTCCGAAACTTAAACATCCGGTTTCGGGCGTGAGACAGCCGGAACCAAGTATTTCACATCCTTTATCCGATCCTGCCGCCACTACCGGCAGTCCTTCCGGTATACCGGTCTGGGCAGACGATTTTTTAGTAATGCGGCCCATCATCTCGGAAGGTTTGACCAGGTCAGGCAATTTTTCTTTCTCGGCCTTGAATATCAGCCATTTGAAATCATACTTTCGTGCCCACTGATAGGTTTTATTGTCAAACGGCAGATAACCTACATTGTTACCTGTGGAATCAACGAACTCACCGGTAAGCCGATGCGTAAAAAACCCGGAGAGCACTAAATATTTGTATGTCTTTTCCCAAATGTCCGGCTGGTTCTGATATATCCAGTTTGACTCACATTCCTGGATCGCACTTTCCAGCGTGTCGAGTAATTTCACTGTCCTGAGCACAGGCCTCAATACACCCGGCAGGATCTTCCGGGCATCGGCCTTTCTCTGGTCCAGCCAGATAATTGCCGGCCTGAGCGCCCGGCCGTCCTTGTCCACATTAATCATCGTGGCACGCTGTGTCGTCAGCGTCACCCCGATAATGTTATTAACCAGGGATTGCCTGAGGTGCAGAAGTTGCCTGGTTGTTTTACAAAATACATCCCAGTAGTAATCAGGCTCCTGTTCCGCCCAGCCGGGATGCTTTGAAAAATAAGGTTGAATGGGCGTCTTCACGATATGCACGATGTTGCCTTCCATATCGACAAGCGCAGCCCTGATCGATTGTGTACCGGCATCAATCGAAAGGACTAATTCTTCCGGATTACTTTTTCCCTGTGACATATACACCTCGGATTTGCCTGTGATGATTTTAAATCAATCCAATCCCAGTTGTCCTCCCGGGTTCATAATACCATTCGGATCAAAGTGTTTTTTCAACGCACGTAAAACGTCCATCTGTTCTTTCCCCAGATGTGTCTGCATCCAGGGACCGATCATGCGTCCAACGCCATGATGATGACTCAATGACCCGCCGTATTTTTGGATATTCTCAACAATGCCGCGCTGAAATTTGCGAAACTCATCGGGGTCATCCATTTTGAGTATAAAGATGAAGTAAAGATTGGTGCCCTGCGGATAAAAATGTGAGGCATGCGTCATACACATCGTATCCGGGCGGCTCTTGATATACTCCCGCACACCTTTGTGCAAATTATGCAGGTTGTCCCAGGTCACCGCTGCCTCCAGCGTATCAATCAAAATACCATAATCACCCAAATCCTCACGCATATACGGCTCAGTATAGCGTGTATGCTCCCACTTGCGCGCGGCGTAACCACCCAGCGACATGGCGCCGTATTTACGGGCAATCTTTTTAATCTTATGGGCGACCAGTCGCGTGTAATCCTGGTCACCTTCGACATTGCCCAGGCACAGGCAGCGTTGCATTGGTTTAAATCCACGCATCGTAAGAAATTTATCGGCAATACCCGGCATACCATAAAGTTTCAGTCCCCGATCTGTTTCCTCCGGATCGGAAATACGGTAGATCGCCGGTTTCCCGAATTCCGACTGCATGATTTCGCGGCTGGCGCCGACGGCGGCTTCCCACGTGGGGTACATGTAGCTGAACCGTGCGCGGTTATCCGGCATGTGGCGGAATATTTTCATAGTGACTTCAACCAGAATGCCGAAACAGCCTTCGGACCCCTTCATGATGTCGTTTATTTTGGGACCGGTAGCCGTCGCCGGATAATCAAGTGTTTTAAAAGTTCCCACGGGCGTAACGTATTCCTGGCTGAAGACAATATCGTAGGCATCACCGTAATACGTGGAGGCCTGACCGGAACCAAGTGTAACGATCCAGCCTCCCACGGTCGAATATTCGAAGGACTGGGGAAAATGGCCGCAGGTATAGCGCAGTTTGGTACCAAACATCTCCGGCGCTTTATTCAGTGCTTCTTCATAAGCGGGTCCGTACATGCCGGGCTGGACGCGTGCGGTCTGGTTTAGTTCGTTAATTTCCAGAAGTCTGTTCATGTGCGTGCTGATGACCAGAGAGACTCCACCCCTGACCGGCCGGCATCCGAAATTTACCGAAGAACCGGCGCTGAATACCGTAATGGGGATTCGTTCCTGATTGCAGTATGCAACAATTTTCTGCACATCATGCTTATCGCGTGGATGAACGACAACATCGGCAACTTCGCGGATGATTCCCTTTCTTAGCTCCAGCATTTCCTCCGTCGTTTTACCGGAGGCGTATTTGACGCGGCTGTAATCATCGATGGCGACATTATCCCCGCCCACAATGCCCGCAAGCTTCCTAATTTGATCGGCTTTAAGTGAAGGTGGACGATTCAGAACTACCTTTTCATTGCCTTCATTAATTCTGCTTGTAAAATCTTCATCACTCATATGAAAATCCTCTTGCATCATTTTGACCCAGGCATCACTGGGGTGTTTAAAATGATGTGGATCTCCGTATTTGGTGATGGAGCGATATGTTCCCGGTGCGGGCGCCTTTTCATTCCACTCCGGTTTGAATTTTCCGGATATCATCGCATGTCCTCCTGCTTATCTTGCCGTTTAATATCTTGTTGACCAATTATTCCTCCGGCCGTTCGCGGCCCAAAGATCGTCGTCACATTTATTAGATGCCTGCCGCCATTTTAGTAAACCAGCCGTGAAAAATGATCATGACAATCCAATCTCATATTTCCACTACGCCGGCAGCTTCAGTAAATTAACCGTATCTGCAATTTCTTTTTCCGTTCTGTCGCGATCCCATTTCAATTCCCCGGCGGCGATCTGAGCAACTTTCAGCAACACATTTTCACCCGGGTTACCGAGCGTGCCGATGCCGGTCCGTCGCATCACAATATCGGGCAACGTGCGTGCCATTTCATGACGGATGGCATAAACGACCTGTGCCGGAATTTCTCCGTCTTCGTTTATTGCCTCCGACCATGCCTTGTCTTCTTTTGCCAATTTCAGGACCGCTTCATACTCTGTTCCGTAATTGCGCCCTAAATAATCAAGAGTAGCACTGCTCCAACCATTTTTCTTTTTTTGAACCTCGTCCAGGAAAAAAGATAAATTTTTTATCCCGCACCCGGCCAGATAACGATTTTCGGTGACACTCTTTCCTAAATTGCGCTGCATCTTTGCGGCTACAATTTTCAGACAGTTTTCCGCCAGCCGGCGGCTGGTTGTAAATTTCCCACCCTCTACCGTGATCAACCCATCCAGACCATCTGCTTTATTGTCATGAATTTCATACTTGCGGGATGAAGAATAGGTTTCTTTTGTATCTTTTTCGACCAGCGGACGCAAGCCGCCGTAGGCATGGAGCACATCTTCATAAGCAAGTTTGCCGTCACCAAAAGAACTGTTCACATCGTCAAGCAGCTCCATAATACCGGCTCTGGTTACGCGATAATCGTCAGGATTCCCATCGAAAGGCTTGTCGGTTGTGCCGATCAGCGTGTGATTGCGCCAGGGGATAAGAAAAAAATGACGGCCGTCCGGCGTCAATGACCCCACCGTATATCGTCCGGAAAGCAAACGCTTTTTGGTGATGATATGAATTCCTTCCGAGCGGCGCAATGTATTGCTCGTTATTTGGTTTCGCTGGGCAATCCCCAGCAGAAGATCCGCCCAGGGACCACCGCAATTGATCGTCACCTCTGCCTCTACTTCATGAAGGCTATTGTGCAACAAATCAATCACCTGCACACCGGTTATTTTCTTATGGGCGTCCATCAGAAAACCTTTGACCTCTGTGTAGTTGGACACTTTGGCGCCATAAGCCAAAGCGGATTTGATAAAAGCCAGTGTAAATCGTTCAGGAAAAATACTGACACAGTCGTAGAAAACAGAAGCTCCCGTAAGATCTACGGCACGGACATTGGGTTCCTGCCGCAGGACTTCAGGACCGGATATCGTCTTATGCATGGGGATTTTCTTCGAGGGATCCCAAGTGAAACTTTTATCATAAGACAGGGCATCATAAACCACCATTCCGAGTTTCACCAGCCATTTATTATTTTTAAGAGGTTTTTTATAATGAGTCATCATAATCGGCCAGGGATAGACAAAATTGGGAGCGATATTTTCCATGACTCTCCGCTCGCGCAGTGATTCGCGCACCAGCCCGATTTCGCCATTTACCAGGTAACGTAAACCACCATGAATCATTTTGGAGGTCACCGCCGACGTCGCCCAGGAAAAATCCTTTTTCTCCACCAGCGCCACCTTCAATCCTCTGGTGGCTGCCTCATAAGCAACGGAGGCACCTGTGATTCCACCGCCGATGACAATGACATCAAACTTTCCGCCACTATGATTTTCTATAAATCGCTCCATGCTATTTAACCTTCCTGACCTTCTTTCTGTTTAGACTCTCCTTTACTGCGTCTTGTGCGTAAGCGAGCACATCCTTCATCAGCTTGCGCGCTTTTTGAGGTTTTTGATTCTTGATGGCTTCGTATATACTCAAGTGAAATTGACGTGAGCGTTCAATGTTATGTTCGTCGTCAAAATATAGATAACCGTAATCCCGGAAAATCTGATTGAAAAAATTGAGAATCACGGTGCATAGAAGATTATGGCTGGATTTGGCGATTATCTGGTGCACTCTGATGTCGCGCTCCAGCATCGTCATATCCTCTGATTTGACAACATGTTTTAACTCGTTGAGATCGGCTGCTGTGCGCCTCTCGGCCGCCATATATGCTATCTGCGGTACTACAAAACCTCGGGCTTCAAGAATATTTGATAATACATCCCCGCTTTCATCCATCATGAGCGCGGCCTTGATCAGATCGAAGTTGCCGCTTTCCAGATAATTTTTGGCGTAAAGCCCGTCGCCGTGGCGGATTTCCACCAAATCGAGATTTTCAAGCTTGCGCAATGCCTCACGAACGGTAGCCCTGTTGACTTCAAACGTTTCGGCAAGCTCTCTTTCGGTGGGCAGTTTATGGCCGGGAGAAATTTCCCCGTCCATTATTTGTTTCTGAATAATATTGACAATCTCTTCATGAAGACGCGAACGGGTGAGCGGTCTTCCCAATATCTTTTTTTCCGTCATGGGGCATCCTTTCTTTACCGGCCGCCATTGGCCGGGTGGTTCGACCATTAACAAAAAGATGAATAAATGTCAATGTTTTTCTTTTATAAGGCTTTTGAATAATACCTCCTCCAGTCATTACTAAAGCTAAAGGATAAAGGCGAAAGGCTAAAGGACGCGTCGACAGGCTCACCACGAACGGTCAGTAAAGCTCATCGTGAACAGTCAGGAAAGCTCACCACAAACGGTCAGTAAAACTCACCACGAACGGTCAGTAAAGCTTAGCGCGAACGGGTAATAAAGCGCGAGAAGCAACCTTCGTGTCCCCTGCCGGCGGGGGTGGCCTGCTTTAGCGGGCCGGGGGTGGATGGTTAGATGATTAGAAGGTTAGAGGGTTAGAAGATTAGATAATAGCTCATGGCTAAGGCTAAAGGATAAAGGCGAAAGGCTAAAGGACGCTTCGCAGGACGAGCACGAACGGGCATTATAACTCTGCATGAACAGAAAATAAGCTCGGCACAAATAGTCAATAAAACGCGAAGCGCACCTACTAATACCCCCCGTTCACCCTGAGCCTGTCGAAGGGCCTGTCCTGAGCTTGTCGAAGGGCTGTTTTTGTCTATTGAAGCCCGGTGCGGTTGTATGGTAAGCAGTGCGTCATGTATGGAAAACCGTCAAAGGATGTCGATCTTATCATTTGCGCGCGCTGTGCTCTATTGATGGATGCAGCCGATACCCGTCTGGAGGAAGCGGCCATTGCCGTTGAAGGGTCCGTGATTGTGGATATCGCAAAAAAGGGCGAGATTCTTTCACACTACAGGGCATCGAAAATCATCGATAGGGCGAACATGCTGGCCATGCCCGGTCTTGTGAATACGCACACGCACGCGGCTATGACCTGTTTCAGGGGTATCGCCGACGATCTGGAGCTGATGGACTGGCTCAATAATTACATTTTCCCCGCCGAGGCAAAAAATGTAACCCCTCGTCTGGCCTACGACGGATCGCTCCTGGCCTGCGCGGAGATGATCAAATCCGGCACGACAACATTTTGCGATATGTATATTTTTGAACAGGAGACAGCGCGAGCGGCCAGTAAGGCGGGAATGCGCTGTCTGGTAGGAGAGGTTCTCTTTGATTTCCCCTCGCCTAACTGCAAATCACCCGCTGAGGGGCTGGCCTATACGCGGATGCTCGCCGAACGCTGGCGCGATGACCCGCTGGTGGGAATCATTGTGGAGCCCCATTCCCTGTACACCTGCTCTCCCTCAGTAGTGCGCGAGGCAAAGGCAATTGCCGATGAATATGGATTACTGCTGGGCATCCATCTTCTGGAAAACAGGGCGGAGCGCGGACAACTTGAAGAAAAGCTGGGCAAAAGCCCGGTGACTTTTTTGCAGGAAATCGGCTGCCTGGACAATAATCTGCTTGCCTTTCACTGTGTTTACCTGTCGCCGGAAGAAATTAATCTTTTTGCCGAATACGGCTGCAAGGTGTCTCACAACCCGGCCAGCAACATGAAGCTGGCCAGCGGCATCGCGCCCGTACCGGATATGCAAAAAGCCGGTGTCACGGTAGGGCTGGGCACGGACGGGGCCGCCAGCAACAATACGCTGGATATGATCCGCGAGATGAACACGGCCGCCAAACTTCACAAGGTGGCCCGCCTCGATCCGACACTTATGGATGCACGCACCGTTTTACGCATGGCGACAATCGAAGGCGCCAAAGCCCTGGGTATGGAAAATATGATCGGGTCGCTCGAGGTCGGCAAGCAAGCGGACATCATTGTTCTGGATATGGACAAACCTCATCTGACTCCGCTCTACAGTGAGTACTCGCACCTGGCCTACGCCGCCTGTGGCGCGGATGTGGACACGGTTGTCATAGGCGGAAAAGTAGTTATGGAAAACCGCAGTCTTTTAACGATAGATGAGCAAGTGGTTATGCAAAACGTGCGGGATATCGCCGCCGGTATCAAAAAAAGTCTGAACCTGTAAAGGAGAGAATGAAGATGAGACTAAATCGTCCGGGGTGCCTGTGGGCGGCGTTATTATTAGGACTGACTTTATGGCTGGCGGCGCCCGCAAGCCTCTGTGTGGCCGCCGTAAAAGATGTGACGCTTTTCCCGCATTCGGCAAAAGTCGAGGGGAGCGTAAAAATCAATCCGCAACCTGTTGGGGCAGCTAAACATGAGGTGACGATAATTTTACCGTCCCAGGCGAATCCGGAGTCTCTTAACGTCTATGTGCCCTCTTCTGAAACGGCTAAAATAAATGATATTCAAATAAAGCAGATCACACGCGTCGATGAAAACAGAGTCGCCGAATTGCGCTCCCGCCTGGACAAGGCGAAAAATGAAAAAAAATCACTCCTGGCGCAAAACGGCGGCCTGGGAGCGCAGCTGCAGTTCTGGCAGTCGCAGGCCAAGGCCAAAGCAAAAACCATCGCCGAAGCGGATCAGCTCGCCGCGGCTATTGGTAAAAACACCAGGCGTCTGCTGACAGAGAAAAACAGCGTAGAGGCGGAAATAGAAAAAACCGAAAAGCTGATCAAGGAGTTTGAGGCTCTCCTGGAGCAGGCAGCAGGGAAAAGCGAAAAAGTGCATGAGGCGCGGGTCTTCATATCGGGGGCTCTCCGCCACGATGCAGAAATCAAGTACAGCTATATCGTTTCCGGATGCGGATGGCAACCCCTGTACCGGCTGGAGGCTCTCCCTGCCGCCGGCCGGGTGGTTTTTTCATGGGACGCGCAAATTTGGCAGTCTGCGGGTGAAGACTGGACCGATATCAATCTCAGTCTGGCTAGTTTACAGCCGATAAGCACCTTCGCCCCGGGAGATTTACCCGCCTGGCTCATCAAACCCAAACCTCCCATTGCCTACAAAGCAACACGCGAGGCAAAACCGGCCGCCGCCCTGCTGGCAGCCCCGGCAAATGACGGGACGGCGGATAAATTCGCCGCAGAGACGATTCATACGACCTTCCGTACCTGGTCGATGGGCAAAGTAACGCTTGGCGCGGGTCAGAGGCAGCGTCTGAAAATCAAAGACGACACCTGGGATGCCGAGTTTCTTTTTCTGGCCCGGCCGAGTCGCTCGCCACAGGCTTTTGTGCAGGCAAAATTGAAGTTCGCCCAACCGCTGGAGATCCCCCCCGGCGAGGCGGCGTTCTTGATTGACGGAGCGCTGGTCGGGAAGCGCATCTTCGCTTTGGCGGGACAGGAGGCGGATGTTTACTTCGGCAACTCACCTTTTGTAAGTGTGAAGCAAAAGACCGTCAGCAATCAATCGGGAGCGTCTGAATTTTTCCGCCAGAAACAGACCAGACGCTGGATCTGGCGTCTGGAGGCCGCAAACACAGGAAGCGCTCCTGTCCGACTGCGCATCGAGGAGCCTGTCCCTGAGATCGGTGATGTACGGATAAAACTGGTGTACAGGCACAATCCCGCTCCGACAAAAAAGGATTCATCGGTTTTTGCCTGGACATTTGATCTGCCGGGCCGTCACACTCAAATTATCGAAACAGAAATTGAACTGGAAGCGCCGGCGGACATGCCACTTGATCTCGGCTGGCGCTGGGACGAACGACTTTACTGATGCCCGGCTCCGCCCGCCCGGTTGAAAACATAGGCTATTTCGCACGAATCATTTCTTCGATGACATTTTTCGTGCGGTCAATGATCTTTTCGTAGTACTGCTTGTTGCGCATGATGTAATAATGCACTTCCAGACCTGGTTTTATTATTTCGTTTTTGGCGAAAAACGACTTCATCCTGCCGATGGATAAAAAACGTCTTACGTAGAGTTCTTCCCAGTTGTTCTTATAGACGATGCCGATACTTTGAATTTCCAGATCGATGAGGGTTTCTTCAAAGCTGATGATAACCAACATTTTATTGACCGTCTCCTGTTCCAGAAATTTGCCGAAATGAACCCGGGCGATATCGTAGGTGCCAAACACTGTTTGCATCATTTTCCCGATGTTGATGATTTCCTGAACGGTGACCGGCGTGGGGTTGGGCTTCATTCTGATCTCCTGCGGATCAAAAATCCCGTTCCAGGTAATATAGGCCAGGCAAAAGATCATGTCATCGTGGGTGATGGTCGTTGAGGAAAGATCGCTCGAAGACATGACGCGCCACTGACCTTCGTGGAATGAAAAAGTCATCGAAGGCTTTCGGATATTTTCGGTGGACATGTGCAAAATGGGCACTTTGAAGTCTTTGACGGTGATGGAGGCATCCAGTTTTCTGCCGATAATGGCCAGATCGTCCGGAGCAATATACCCTTCCATGCCCTTCTGGATTTCAATGATGTCGCGGTAGATCTGTGAGACATGTTCAAACATCAGACTGCCGAAATCAACCTGCTCATCAAGCCCCCAGCGGTCAAAATCGTTTAGCTCGAAAATCGTCCGGCGTTCTATTTTATGTTTTTTGAATATGTCCAGCGCCATTATGTCACGCTGGGTTTGTTTTCTGGTCATCAATTTTAAATCACAGCGCAGGTAAAAACACTTCTTTAAAAACTCGAAGTGTTCGTGCTGCATCCTGGTGGAATAATGCTCCAGGATTTCCTGCATTGTAAACACACTCGGATCCGTCTGCTCATCTTGCGGTGCCGCACCCAGAATCAGGGCACGAAATCTGTTGCACAGGAGCTCTTCACGGGGCGTTTCCAGAAACATCTTGAGCAGAAGCATCTTGATGATGGACTTGAGCGGATGGGTTAGAGACTTGTTCAGCTGCCACAGGGCGGCCCCGTAAAATTCCGACTGCTGCACTTCCTCGAGATTACCCAGATCAATCAGGTCATATTCTCCGAACCCGCTGTTCAGGTTCTGCTCAAAGGCTTCCTCGTAATCCACCGGCGCCTGCGGGTCGAAGGTAACCCACCAGAAGGGAATTTTCCCGCAAATAAGAATGGAGGTGCGGTAAAACTCTTCTTTCAATACATTTTTCTGCGTCGATCCGCTTGATTCAAAGTCAATGACGCCAAAGTTGCACTCGCGGATATCCGTCACGTCTGTCAGAAAAAAGTAAACGGGAATTCTTATCTTCTCATCGAGCCAGCCTTTTATCAGATTGAGCTTCTGGCTTAGCTGGAAATAACTCTCATCGTCAAACTGCCTCCTGTCAATGCAAATCCAGATATCGCAATCAGATAGTCTGGTCTGGCTTACCGTGCCGACTGAGCCGATCGTGTATATGCCCAGAATATACGCGTCTCCGGGAATGCGCCTGATAGAAAAACGCTCGTCGGACATTCCGAGTTGTCTTTTATACTGCCCCTCTCTCAGAATAATCTGTCTGTTGTTTTCAATATCGAATACTTTAAAAAGGTGTTTCTGCCCTTTGAGATAGCCGGGCACCGAAGGGTGGTTCACCGACAAAAGCCAGGGAAGCAGATATAAAACGACGTGGGCATCTTTGGGCGAATTCTGGATGAAGATCTGCTTGCGCCATTCGTTGTAGCGCAGGAAGTTTCTTTTGTTGTTTTGCAAGGTGATCGAAAGCAATACATGCAACCTCAAGCTGGATAAAGAGAGTCTATCCGAGTATATTCTTGAAGTCAATCGGTCATTAGCTAAAGACATTTCAGAGATTGACAGCCTCTCGCCGGATATGAAATAAACTCCGCCGGGAGGTTATTTTGTCTCAAAAACCAGCTTACGACAGTCTGAGGCGTTTAGTGGAAACCCACAAGAACGAAATCATGGTCGCCGACTACAACGACCTGCTGGGCGCCCTGAAAGTTTCACTCAGAAAACCAACGTCGCGGAGGCCGGGCCAGGACCGCTGGCGGGACAAACTCGAGGCCTCCATGCAACGCGTGAAGAAGCGCGACGAAGCGGTGCCCGGTTTTTCTTTTCCCCCACAACTTCCCATCTCGGGAAAAAGCGGGCTCATTATCGAGACCATCAGAAAAAATCAGGTGGTTGTCATTACCGGCGAAACAGGCTCGGGCAAGACGACGCAAATCCCCAAAATGTGCCTTGCCGCCGGTCAGGGCAGACGCGGCATAATCGCTCTGACGCAGCCCCGGCGGATTGCCGCCGTCTCCATCGCCGAGCGCATCGCCTCGGAGATGGGCCAGCTCTGCGGAAGGGCGGTGGCCTACAAGACACGCTTTGAGGAGAAAACATCCGGCGAGCCCCTCATCAAGGTCATGACCGACGGCATTTTGCTTGCCGAAACACAGCGCGACAGAAAATGGCTGGAATACGATACGATCATTCTGGACGAGGCGCATGAACGCAGCCTGAATATCGACTTTATTTTAGGCTATCTGCGCACCCTTTTGCCTGTAAGGAAGGACCTGAAGCTGATCATCACTTCGGCCACAATCGATACCGACAGGTTTTCACAGGCCTTCGGCTCTGCGCCGGTCATCTCGGTTTCCGGCCGCGTCTATCCCGTCGCGGTGCGCTACCGCCCCATCGACACCAAGCGGGAAGAAAAAGGCGAAATCACCTATATCGAAGAGGCTCTCTTGTCAGTAGAGGAGCTCCAGCGAAACAGACACACAGGAGACATACTCATCTTCATGCCCACCGAAAACGATATCCGTGAAACATGCCGGCAGCTTGCCAAACGCACAAACGCTCTGGTCCTCCCCCTGTTCGCCCGCCTGGCCGGCGCCTCGCAACGGCTTGTCTTTGCCCCGTCGGACAAACAGAAAATCATCGTGGCGACAAACATTGCGGAAACCTCACTCACCATACCCGGCATCACCTGCGTAATTGACACGGGGCTGGCTCGTATTCTGGAGTATAATCCACGCAGCCAGACCACCGGATTGCCGGTTATGCCCGTTTCCCGAAGCAGTGCCGACCAAAGGAAGGGGCGAGCGGGGCGCGTGCAGGATGGCATCTGCATCCGACTGTACAGTGAGGAGGACTACAGTGGCCGCCCTGTTTATACGCCGCCTGAAATTCTGCGCTCGAACCTGGCTGGTGTCATTCTGCGGCTGTTGTCGCTGAATCTGGGCGATATCGACTCCTTTCCTTTTATCGAAAAGCCACAGCCTAAAAACATCCGTGACGGCATCGAACTCCTGCGCGACCTCGGAGCGCTCAGGCTTGATGAGCGCATAACCGGCAGGCAGGTTTATGAATTGACGCCCACCGGCCGCGCGATGGCGCTCTTCCCGCTGGATCCGCGCGTCTCACGCATGATTCTTGAGGCCAAAAAAGAAGGCTGCCTCCATGAAGTCGCCGTGATTGCGGCGGCGCTTAGCATCCAGGACCCGCGTGAACGACCCTACGACAAAGTCGAGCTCGCGCAGGCGGCCCATGCAGTTTTTCAGCACCCGGAATCGGATTTCCTCACCTACCTGCAGATATGGAACCGCTATGCCGGCACTTTCGAAAAAAAACTCTCCCAGGGGAGTTTAAGAAAGTTCTGCCGCGAACATTATCTTTCCTACCGGCGCATGATGGAGTGGCGCGACATTTACCTGCAGATACTGAACATTGCCGATATCCGCCTCCCAGGTAAAAAAAGCACCGGGTTTTCACAAATTGAAATTGACCAGTTGGTGGCCGACAAAATCCACCGCTCCATCCTCAGTGGCTGCCTGACAGGCATCGCCCGTAAAAAAGAAAAGAATTTCTACACGGCCGCCAAAAGCCGCGAGGTGATGCTCCATCCCGGCTCTAGCCTCTTCAACAGAGGTGCCCCCTGGATTGTCGCCGCGGAAATCAGCCGGACGTCCCGGCTGTTCGCCCGCAATGTGGCCAATATCAAAAGTGAGTGGCTCGAAGAGCTGGGTGGCGAGCATTGCCGCTACAGTCACTCGGCCCCACGCTGGGAGAAGAGCCGCGGCGAAGTGGTCGCAACGGAAAAAGTAATACTGTTCGGTCTTACGATCATTGAGGGCCGAACGGTCGGCTATGGCATAATCGACCCGGAGGGGGCGAAAAATATTTTCATCCGTGATGCGCTGGTGACAGGTGAGACAGGGCGGAAATTTTCTTTTGTGGAGCACAATCTATCACTTTGGGATGAGGCCAGGTCAATGGAGGAGAGGTTGAGAAAAAGAGGTATCGCCATCGACGAAGAAATGTTGGCCTCGCTCTATGATCAGAGGCTGCCTTTGATTTCCGACATCCGCTCCCTCGCCAAGCTGATAAAGGATAGAGGCACAGACGAGTTCCTGCGCTTCGGGCCGGAGGATTTTGTGGCCACAGCGCCCGACGAAGATGACCTGGCCCGACATCCCCAGCAGATTAAAATCGGCACAGCCGTACTTGAGTGTCACTACCGCTTTGCACCGGACAGCCCCAAAGACGGAGTGACTATCCGCCTGCCGGTGGGGCTGTTATCCAAAGCGGCATCGGAGAGCATGGAACGGCAACTGCCTTCTTTAATGGAGGAGAAAATCCTGCAGATGCTCAAAGGGCTGCCCAAAAAAGCAAGACAGATTCTTCCTCCGCCGGTTCAGATCGCACGAGAATTCATCGCCTGTCAAACCGATGATAACATCCCTTTGCCGGCGGCGCTCAGTCGCTTTTTGTCGGAGCGTTACAAACTTAACGTGCCTGCCGATGCTTGGGCGCTGGAGAAGCTTCCCGCCCATTTGAATATCCGCTACCTGGTGACGGATGAGCGGGGAAAGGAAATAAAGAGCAGCCGCGATATCGCTTTGCTGGAAAAGGAACTGGCTGGCCGACGCGAGCAGGAATCGATGGAGCAATACCGGCTAAGCTGGGAAAAAGTAAATGTCACCGGGTGGGACTTCGGTCCTTTGCCCGAGGTTATTGAAATGACCGGAAAGCACGGCGTCACGGGTATGGCCTATCCGGCTCTGGTCGATGAGAACGCAGGGGTCTGTCTGAGACTGCTTGCCCGCCCCGATGAGGCGGCCCGGTATCATCGGGAAGGAGTGGCCGCCCTTTACCGCATCAAGTTCGCCGAAAAGCTCAAACAACTGAAAAAGTACACGGCACTCGGCGGAGAAATGAAAGTGTGGGCCGCTGCTCTGGGCAGTGTCCGCGAGGTGGAGCGCTCGGTGGCACAAAGAGTTAGCGATGATCTTTTTTGCCGCCCGTTTCGCACACCCGGGGAATTTGACGCCCACGCTGCGACGATCGAGCGGGAAATCCTCCCCTACGGCCAGAAAGTGCTCACTTCGATGATGCCGGTCATGAAAAGCGCCGCCGAAACCTATGAGGTACTCAAAGACCTGATGATGAAAAATCGCGCCAACCTGCCTGTGACGGATTTCCTGCGGGCAACGCTCGATGAGTTTCACAGGCTGGTGCCGGCAAACTTCATACAACTATACTCATTGGAGCGCCTGACAAATATTCCGCGTTATCTGAAGGCACTGGCCATCCGGGCCGAACGGGGATCTCTGAATCTGCCGGCCGCCAAAGACAAGCTCCGGGATACGGAAGTTTATACCCAAAAACTTCAGGAATTCAAAGAGGCGGATAATGATTCCGTCTCGGTAGAAAAAAGGGAGAAAATCGAAGAGCTCAAGTGGATGATTGAGGAATACAAGGTCTCGCTGTTCGCCCAGGAGCTTAAAACTCCCTATCCCGTCTCCCCCAAACGGCTGGGGCAACTGATACGGGAAATTGAAAACATCGTCTATTGATTTTCCACTTAGGCTTTTTGGGCGCATTCGCGCCGGGCCGTGGCAAAGCCGTCCAGAGAGCCGGCAATGACTCTGTCGTCAACGCAATAGGCAATACGGAAGTATCCCGGCGCGCCGAAGCCGCTCCCCGGGACGACGAGAATATTTTTCGCAAGAAGAACTTTTGTAAATTGCACATCATCCGCAAGCGGGCTTTTGACAAAAAGGTAAAAAGCGCCCTGCGGCATGGCGAACTGATAACCTGCCTTCGTGAGCCCGGCGCAAAGCAGGTCGCGCTTTCTCTGATACGAGCCGACATCGACCGTAATGTCCTGCAGTCCGGCGATGACCCTCTGCATCAAGGCGGGTGCGTTCACGAATCCGGAGATGCGCGTGCACAGTATCAGCGCATCAATCAGGCAGGCCGGCTCTTCGATGGCGGGATTGACGGCGATGTAGCCTATCCTCTCACCCGGCACAGAAAGAGTTTTGGAATAGGAATAGGCGACGATGCTGTTGGGGTAGGCTTTGAGAACACTGGGAACCTCTATGCCGTCGAAAACTATTTCCGCATACGGCTCATCTGAAATGAGGTAGATGGTTTTATCGTATTGCCTTCCCTTTTGAGTAAGCAATCCGGCAAGGGCGGATATTTCCTTTTCACCATAGACCCTGCCTGTGGGGTTGTTGGGGGAGTTGATGATCACGGCTTTTGTTTTTTCGGTGATGGCGGCGGCGAGCGCTTCGATATCCAGTGAAAAGTCTTTAGCGCTTTTTACCTTGACGAGCACTCCGCCGTAGTTTTCTACATAAAAGGCATATTCCACGAAATACGGGACAACTACAATGACCTCGTCGCCCGGGTCAAGCAGTGCCTTCAGGATGACATTCAATGCGCCGCCCGCCCCGCACGACATGATGATGTGCTCGGCCGAAATATTCAGCCCCGTCGTGTGGCTGATCTTGTCAGCAACAGCCTTTCTGACTTCGGGGATCCCGGCATTGGGGGGATAGCCGTGTTTGAAGGGAATCTCCGCGCGGGCAAGCTCCATCAGGGCATTTTTGAATTCGCCGGGGGGCTCGACATTGGGATTGCCGAGGCTGAAATCATATACACGGTCAGCCCCGAACTTCTTTTTCAATTCAATCCCCTGCTCGAACATTTTTCGGATCATGGAAGATTGAGAAACAGATGCCCTGATTTTTTCAGATATCGCCATAAGGTTTTGTCCTTCGGTAGGCAAACTACATTTTGTGCTTGTCTGAACGGCACTTCGTGAGCGCTGCTTTCACGGCAACACCTGCAACAACACGGGGAAGCCATCCCCAAGCGGTGAAAGCAGCGTGCCGTGAATCAGAAGATAAAAAGCTTAAAATCGTTCCAAAGCGTCTTGGCCCAAAACGATCCCATCACCGACGCACTAGGCAGGCGATTGTTTTATCCCAGACAGATAATCGCCTGGGCTTCTCCTCAGCGTTTGCGGCGCCTCATTATCACATAGATGCCCAGCAGGACCAGCACAATGGGCAAAATATACTGGGAATAACGGTACAGATCGAAGCCGTAAAATTCGATGAACAGGAAGACCACTCCCACCATCGCGATGAACCAGCCTTCGATCGCCTTTATGCTGTAGATGAGTGTGCTGATGCCGATGACAATAAGCAGCACCGGCCAGGTTTTCCCGAAATTGTAGCTGGTGGTCTTGCTCAGGAAGATCAACACACCCAGTGTAATTAAAATCAGTCCGCCTGTGACAATGTTTCGCTTTTCACTTGACATAGCCATCTCCTTTAATAATTTTCTTACCGGTTGGTAAAATGAAACTTTTCGGTATAATTATTTATCCATCAGTTTTAAAAACGGCTTGAACAAGTCGATCGGTATCGGAAACACGGTCGTGGAATTGTTTTCCGCCGCGATCTGGTTTAAGGTCTGCAGATAGCGAAGCTGCAGGGACATGGGCTGGGTTTCCATAAGTGCGGCCGCATCAATGAGCTTTTGAGCCGCCTGGAACTCGCCTTCCGCGTTGATGACCTTGGCGCGCCGTTCACGCTCCGCCTCCGCCTGCTTGGCCATGGCTCGTTTCATCTCTTCGGGCAGATCGATGTGCTTGACCTCGACAAGTGATACCTTAATCCCCCACGGATCCGTGCTGCGGTCGAGAATTTCCTGAAGGTGCAAATTGATTTTCTCCCTCTCTGAGAGGAGCTCGTCAAGCTCCACCTGACCGCACACGCTGCGCAATGTCGTTTGTGCAAGCTGAGAAGTGGCAAACAGATAATTCTCGACATTGACCACCGCCGCATTGGCGTTAAGCACCCGGAAATAAACAACCGCGTTAACTTTGATGGACACGTTGTCTTTGGTGATGACATCCTGCGGAGGAACGTCCATTGTGATGGTCCGCATGTCGATGCGGACGATTTTATCAATACCCGGAATGATGATGATCAGGCCGGGCCCCTTGATATTTCGTATTCTGCCCAGTCGGAAGAGAACTGCTCTCTCGTATTCATTTAGCACTTTGATGGCGGAAATAAGAAACATGACCACCAGGACCACGATGACAATTAAAGGAATGGGTAATGCGCTAACCATAATCGGCCTCCTTAATAAAGAATATATTTATTTTTCTTCTCTTGCTTGTTCGACGATCAAATTCAGACCTTCCACGCTTTTGATCCTGACCTTCGCTCCTTTGGGGACAAACCCGTCGCTTTTTGCCGTCCAGTACTCACCCTGGAAAAAGACCTTTCCTTCCCCGTCGATGGCGGTGGCGGCCTCGCCAACCTCATCGATCATCGATTCCGCGCCGGAATAGTGCTTGCGCAATTGCGCTTTCACAGCCAGCCAGATCACGACGATGAAAAAGGCGGAGGCAAGACCGACCGCCGGTATCAGCACCTGCAGGGAAATCCTGAGCGCCGGCTCCGGTGTGTCAAAAAGCATAAAAGAACCCAACCCCAGAGAGATGACTCCGGCAACCGCAAGCATACCGTGACTCATGACTTTTATCTCCGCGATAAACAAAATTATGCTGAACAAAATCAGCAAAACCCCCGTATAACTCACCGGCAAAGTGGAAAGGCCGTAAAAAGCCAAAAGAAGCGAAATGCCTCCGACCACGCCTGGCAGAATAGCGCCCGGTGTGGAAAACTCGAAATAAAGGCCCGCCAGACCAATCAGTAAAAGAAGGTAGGCGATATTCGGATTGGAAATAGCCCCAAGAATCCCCTGCCTCATCCCCGGTTTTTTCGCCTCGGTTACCGCGTGCACGGTAGAAATCTTTCTTTTGGTTCCGGCAACCGTCACTTCCCTTTGGTCTATGGCGGCCAGAAGCTTTTCGATATCCGTGGCAACCACATCGATTACCCGCAGCTTCAGCGCCTCATCGGCTGTGATGGATTCGCTTTTGCGTACCGCCTTTTCCGCCCATTCTTCGCTGCGTCCCCTGGTTTTGGCAATGGAGCGTGCGTATGCCGCTGCGTCGTTTTCCACCTTTTCGGACATGGTCTTGTCCATTTCGCCCGACCCCCCGATGCCGATGGCTACGGGATGAGCAGCGCCGATATTGGTTCCCGGCGCCATAGCGGCGATATGCGCCGCCTGGGTGATGATCACTCCCGCCGACGCGGCACGCGCACCGGAAGGATAAACATAAACGATTACCGGCAGGGGTGCATTGAGGATGCTCTTGGCAATATCGCGCATGGCTGTGTCAAGACCGCCCGGTGTATCCAGCAGAATAATCAGCCCTTCGGCCCCCTCTTTTTGTGCCTCTTCAATACTGTCGGCAACATATTTGGCCGAAGGAGAGGTAATCACCCCTTCGAGGCTGATTATCCGAAACAGGGGCCTTTGGCTATCCGCCCCGGCGATCCCCGCGGCCAGGACAATGGCCATAAACATGAGACAGATTTTTTTTAACATCTTGATGCCCCTTCATATCCGGTCACGCTACCGGCAGACCGATTTCTTTCATGATCCACTGAACATCCTCCCAGACCTGTTTTTTTGCCGCCGGGTTTCTCAGCAGATAGGCCGGATGATAAGTGGGTAAAAGTTTAATTCCTTCATAGTCGTGGAAACGTCCGCGTAAAGCCGTAATCGGCGTTTCCGTTTTCAAAAGAGACTGCGCGGCGAATTTCCCCAGAGCGCAGATTACGCGAGGCCGGATCAGTTGGAGCTGCTTTTTTAAAAAAGGCTCACATTGGCTGATTTCTTCCGGCAGCGGATTGCGGTTGCCCGGCGGACGGCATTTGAGGATATTGCAGATATAGACATCCTCCCGCCTGAGTTTCATCCCTTTGACGATAATGTCGGTGAGCAATTGACCTGCCCGGCCGACAAACGGCAGACCCTGTACGTCTTCATCCGCGCCGGGCGCCTCGCCGACAAAAACTATTTTCGCCCGGGGACTCCCCGCTCCAAAGACGACGTTTTTCCTGGTTTTATATAGCGCGCATCTTTGGCAACCGGCTACTTCGCGGCATAGGGCCCCGAGAGCATCATCATCATCAACATTTTCGGCATCCCGCCCGGCATTTGGCGGCTCCGGCCTTGTGTAATCGACATCAACATACAAAGCCCGGCTGTCGAGAAGCTGCCCCTTGACCGATTGGACAAGGCCCAGCAACTCTTCCAGGAGGACGTCAATGGCAGGCTCTCGTATAGATTGCGTCATTTGCGTTTTGCCGGGCCTTTCTTTTTTTTGAGTGTTTTTACATGATCCAGAATACGGTGGGCAACCTGAGACTTGGTCATTTTATCGAGTCTGATCTCTTTGCCGTTTGAATCGATGATCGTGACGATATTGGTGTCTGTGCCAAATCCCGCCCCTTCTTCCCGCAGGCTGTTGGCTACAATCATGTCCATCTTTTTCCTGGCAAGCTTGAGTCTGGCGTTGGCGAGCAGTTCCTGGGTTTCCATGGCAAAACCGACCAAAATGCCCCGGGTTTTTTTTGCGCCGATTTCCGCGATAATGTCCGGATTGGGCACCAGCCTGATACCGGCAAGCCCTTTGCTTTTTTTGATTTTTTCCTCCGAGACAGACTCCGGACGATAGTCGGCCACGGCGGCCGCCTTAACAATCACCGTCGCCTTCGTGAAGTTTTTCATCACCGCCTCATGCATTTCCAGTGCCGTGCGTACGTTGATTATTTTGACACCCGGGGGGGCCGGCATGGCGCAGGGGCCGGAGATAAGCGTCACACTTGCCCCGCGATGACGAGCGGCGGTGGCCAGCGCGTAGCCCATTTTCCCCGATGAAAGGTTCGTAATATAGCGCACGGGATCGAGCGGTTCCTGTGTGGGGCCGGCTGTGACCAACACCTCTTCACCCTCATAATCTTTGGGCGTCAAAAGCGACTCAAGAGCATCAATAATGACGGGAATGTCCGGCAACCGCCCCGCTCCCGATGTTTTACAGGCCAGTTCGCCGACCGCACTTTCCATCACCTCGTACCCGTATTGGCGCAGTTTTTTTATATTATCCTGAACTACGGGGTTGGCCAGCATCTTATCGTTCATCGCCGGACAAACAAGCGTCGGCTTGTTTTGCGCCATAAGAGTCGTTGTGAGCAGGTCATCGGCGATGCCTGAGGCGAGCTTGCCGATGATGTTACCGGTGGCCGGGGCAATCAAAAAGGCATCGGCAAAATCGGCAAGCGAGATATGCGCCATGTCAAACTCGCCGGCAGGCGCGAACATGTCCGTGTAAACAGGGCCCTGTGAGAGGGTCTGCATAGTCAGAGGGGTAATGAACTCCATGGCGCTTTTTGTCATGATGACGCGCACCTGTGCGCCCGCTTTGACGAGCACGCGCGTAAGCTCGGCGGCCTTATAGGCGGCGATGCCTCCGGTGATACCCAGAACGATTTTTTTATTGACCAGCATGCACTTCCATTACCTTTGATTTTCACGGAATATAACAATGTTTATAGGCAATATCAAGGCATATGTCTTTACATTGCAGGTTAATTTGCTGCCTCCTCCACCTGCAACAGCCGGCGGACAATCAGGAAACTTCTTCACTTGTTTTTTAATTTATGGTATAGTTTATCTCAAGATAGATTGATCATTTGCGCAGGACGCGCCGCTATATTGCAGTTTTTCGGATTTAATTTCAGAAGTTTGTTTGCCAATCGTTCAACAAAACAACTTATTTGCTTTTCGTAACCTGAACATGAGCAAACTCAAGAATCATAACGATCTGAAAACAGACGATGAATCTATCACCGGGGCAAACAACCATCCTCTTTCCGGACTTTCCTCAGACAAGACAAAAGACAAAACGACAAACCACTCGCATATGAACAGCGAAGAGTTCTACCGGGCCATCTTTGAGCATACGGCGACCGCCAATATGATTCTTGCCGAGGACACCACTGTCCTGTTCGTTAATGAAAATTTCGAAAAAATGATGGGCTATTCCAAGGAAGAAGTGGAAAATAAACTGCCCTGGACAAAATTCGTCGTTGAGGAAGATGTCGAATTGATGAAACAACGGCACCTGCAGCGAAGAAGAGCGCCCGCATCTGTCCCGACAACTTACGAGTTCAGGGGACTGACCAAAACAGGGGAGATCCGTCACATTTTTTTGAGCGTGGACATGATCCCCGGCACCGCTAACAGCGTAGCGTCTCTTTTTGATATCACCGAGCATAAAAAATCTCAGGAAGCCGCCCGGCATAGCGAGGAACGCTTCAAGGACATGGTCAGACTTTTGCCTGAAACGGTATTTGAGACAGACGTTGACGGGAAAATAACTTTTTTCAACGAACTTTCCTTCTCCCGCTTCGGTTTTACGCAGGATGACCTCGACAGAGGATTATACATTCAGGATGTACTGGCGCCTCAGGAACACGAATATTTTAAGACTGTTTTTCAAGACGTTGTCCGCGGGCAGTGGGTGGCACTGAAAGAATTGCTCGCACAAAAAAAAGACGGGGAAACATTTCCGGCACTGGTTCGTTTCGCCGGCATCTTGATAAATGGAGAACCGGCCGGCATCAGAGGGTTTTTAATCGATATTACAGAAAAGAAAACCCTGGAGAATCAGCTCCTGCACGCGGAAAAGCTAAAGGCCATCGGTACGCTTGCCGGGGGAATTGCCCATGATTTCAATAACCTTCTGATGGGCATTCTCGGAAATCTGACCATTATGCTCATGCACATGGAGGCCACCCATCCATTTTACGGCCGCCTCAAGATCATGGAAGATTACGTCCACCGAGGATCGAGCCTTACCCGCCAGTTACTGGGCTTTGCCCGCGGAGGCAAGTATGAAGCGCGCCCCACCGACATGGGCAGATTCGTTATCCAAAGCGCGGAAATGTTCGGCAGAACAAAAAAGGATATTTCCATTCAACTGAAGATCGGCGAATCTCTGTGGCCTGTGGATGTTGATCGCGGACAGATGGATCAGGTGCTTTTAAACCTTTTTGTAAACGCGTGGCAAGCCATGCCCAACGGCGGCAATCTTTATATATCGGTGGGAAATGTCGAACTGAGCAAAAAGGAAATGAACGCATTGGGAACTTCCGGGAAAAGATTTGTAAAGATTACCGTGTCCGACACCGGAGCCGGCATGGATGAAAAAATTATGTCCCGCGTTTTTGAACCTTTCTTTACCACCAAGGAACAGAGCCAAAACACAGGAATGGGCCTGGCCTCCGCTTATGGAATTATCAGGAACCACGGTGGTTACATTCAGGTTGAAAGCCGGCCCGGTAGGGGCACATCATTCATTATTTACCTTCCGCCATCGAACCATAAAGCCCAGGACGAACCGCAAAAAGACAGCCGGATATACAAGGGCACGGAAACCATCCTGCTCATAGACGATGAACAGATGATCATCGATGTCGCCTCCAGAATTATGGAGGAACTGGGTTATAAAGTTCTGAGCGCCACCAGCGCGAAAAAGGGGATCGAAATTTTTCAAAACAGCAAAGAAATAATTAATCTGGTCGTTCTGGATATGATTATGCCGGGAATAAGCGGTAAAGAAGCGTTCGATATTCTCCGGCAGGCCGACCCGTCCGTCAAGGTTTTGCTCTCCAGCGGCTTCAGTGTGGACAGCCAGGCAAAGGATATCATGGCCGCGGGCTGCCGAGGTTTCATCCAGAAACCCTTTACCATGGCACAGCTCTCGCAGAAGGTCAGGCAAATCCTTGACGGAGATCTGCACCCGGACAATGACCGGCGCCCTCCCCCGCCGACTGCCGCCACCCAACCACAAAATCACTAACAAGGATAAACGACCGCCAATCGGGGACGATATTCGGAAACTCTTTGGCTCTCCGTCGTATTTCCAACATTCTTTTTCCCTTTCTTCCGCGCAAAAAGCCGAAGCGCTCACAAAACCAACTGACGGTTGACATGTCGCCAGGATGGCCGGATGCTGACCGGAGAATCATTTTCTTAGCCTTTTCCTTTGCTTTTCCGGCTTGGTACGTTCATCTGTACATATGTGTTTGGGAAAACAAAAATAATTATCCCTCGACAATTTTTTGCCTTGAGTGTATGGTAGCACCGAATTATGGTCTTAATTGAATAATATTTCTCCCATCAGGGCAGAATAACTTTTTTTCCCAAACATGTTTTTTCATGGTGCCTGCCTGTCATGCTGAAAACATCCGCATACGAAGACGTCACTACCTATAAAATGGGAAGAAGCATTGGAAAATATGTTCCCTATTTTGTCCATGCCTTCTTGGTGGAAGACACGCTGATTGATACGGGAACGGTGTTTGCCGGCGCCGAATTTCTGGACGCACTGAAGGGACGTAAAATCAAACAGATCATTAACACCCATGATCATGAAGACCATACAGGAAACAATCACCTCATTCAAAAAAAGTATGGGGCCAGGATCTTTGCCCACCGTGATTCCCTCCACAACATCGAAAATCCCCGCAGGTTAAAACTCAGATTCTATCAGAAATGGGTCTGGGGGTACCCGAAAGGCTCCACCGCCGAAGCAATCGGCGACACCTTTTATATCGGCAAACAACCATTCAATGTAATTCCTTGTGCAGGGCACTCGGCAGGTCATATCTGCCTTTACGAACCGGACAGAAAATGGCTTTTTACCGGAGATATGTTTTGCGGTATCAGGAACATCTATTTGCGGCGCGACGAAAACTTCCATCAGATTCTTTCATCTTTGGAGAATTTGTCAAAACTGAAAATTGATACGATTTTTTGCAGCCTCAAGGGGGCCGTCACCGGCGGCGGCAACGCTTTATCCGAAAAAATCAAATACATGAAAAACCTGCGTGACAAGGTGCTTGGCCTGCATCAGGCCGGCAAAACAGCAGTGCAAATCAGAAACAAACTGCTCGGCCGGGAAGATATGATGTTTTTCATAACGGGCGGACACTTCTCAAAACAATTTTTAATCAATAATATTCTGACTACGATCGTCGGCAAAGCCTGAGTTGAACAGGAGATTATTCGTTTAAGCCTTGTTCAGTCGCTCCACCGGTGAAATCACTTTTTACTTGCTTGCAAAGATTCTGTTTGCTGATTTGGCATCAAGAAAGCAAATGAACTCACCTGCCCTTTTCAGCCTACGATTTGGCTTGCATTGTGAAGCATAAATGAATATGAAAGCCGCACTGAAAAAACCGCATAAAGGAGTATGCCGATGAGAAGATTTGGGCTTTACGTGACACTTATCGTGGTCGCAGCAGCGGCCGCGGCACTGGGGTGGCTTTATTTCACGGATCGTCTGGAAAGAGACAAGCCGTCCATTAAACTGGGTCAGGACATCTCCTCCGTCGGCAGAAAAAAAGATATCGGAATAATTTTTACCGATAAGGCAAGCGGTCTGTCCCGCCTTAATGTCGAAATCATACAAGACGACAAGTCGCACCCGCTCATCACGGAAAACATCGCCGGCAGAGGTGAAAGACAAAAGGCCCTCCGCCTGACGGTCAATACTGAAGATTTACAGCTCAAAAACGGACCGGCTGTCATCAGGGTGTCCGCCACAGATCATTCTCTTTTTAAAAACGAATCTATCCTGGCCCTTCAGGTCAAAATCGACACCGTCCCGCCGCAGATTTTCCTCCTCAACCCCGTTAACTACATAAACCAGGGAGGTACGGGATTTATCACTTACCGGACATCAAAACCGGCAACTCTGACCGGTGTGTATGTGGACGATACCTTCTTCCCCGGCTACACGACATTAATCAACAACCGGCCCGTATCGAGCGCATTTTTTGCCGTCAGCCCTGCTCCCCCGGAAACAAAAACCAAAATAACCGTTTTTGCCCGGGACGACGCAGGTAATGAAACAACCGTTGCCCTGCCTTTTACCTTAAAACCCAAAAAATTCCGCTCCGACAAAGTGAATTTAAGCGAGACATTCTTGCAGAAAATCGTGCCCGAATTTCAGGCCGCCAATCCTCATCTGCAGGATAAAACACCGGCTGAAGTATTCGGTTATGTCAATACACTGCTTCGTGATGACAATGACAGGACAATAATGAAGATCTGCAGTAAATCCATCAATAAAAGACTTTGGGAAGGGGCTTTCCTGCGGATGCGCAACGCAAAACCGACGGCCCTGTTCGGGGATCGTCGCACCTACATCGTTGACGGTGTGGATTTAGGCAGCTCAGTTCATCTCGGAATAGATCTCGCCTCAACAGCCGGCGCTCCGATTGAAGCAGCCAATCATGGAATCGTCGTCTTTGCCGGCTCTCTGGGCATATACGGCAATGCGGTCATCATCGATCACGGCCAGGGTGTGTTCAGCCTGTACGGCCACCTGTCCTCTATTGATACTGAAATCGGCCGGCAGGTGCGCAAAGAAGAAAGAATCGGTTTTTCGGGTCTTACCGGGCTGGCCGGAGGGGATCATCTGCATTTCAGCATTCTGGTCGGTGGACATTTCGTCAACCCGGTGGAGTGGTGGGATCCTCACTGGATTCGGGACAATATTCTGGCCAAATGGTAGTTTGGTGAAAAGCAGGAGCCACGCGCCAAGAGCTCCGGTGCAAAACCTGCCGCCACATTGCCGGCAGACACCAAACCCCGTACCCGAATCAAAGAGAGAGCTTTGATCATATGAAAAAGCTACCTTCCTTCGGGTTCTGTAGTAGAATGAACCCAGGGGAAATAAAAACAAAGGAGGTAGCCACCATGTATTATACAGGAATTGACTTGCATAAG
>Ga0116187_1001150_pt1 | contig 29042 bp, 24 predicted proteins | sample AD_JPNNA6_MetaG_FD_89755 | JGI IMG/M metagenome (GOLD analysis project Ga0116187, IMG submission 89755) | Active sludge microbial communities of municipal wastewater-treating anaerobic digesters from Japan - AD_JPNNA6_MetaG | ecosystem: Engineered > Bioreactor > Anaerobic > Digestate | place... | reverse complement strand
TGCATCAAGCGGTGACCGACTCGATCCAGGCAGCAGGACAAGACGCCGATTTGCTCATGGCTTTTGTCCGCCATACCCACCTGGACTTACTATGAGTTCGTTTTGCTGCACAAAGATCAATAAAGGGAAGGGAGCCCAGCGCCTTAATAATTTTGGCTGTGGCCTATCGGGCGTCATTCCCCTCCCTTTAGGGAGGGCTACGATAAATACAGTCAGAATCGCCGCCCCCAGGGTAGGTCTCTTAAAAATAAATAATAGTTGATGATCACCAACAAAGGCCAGCGTTTTTTCATCGTTAATGCCCCCAGGCGAACTCAACCCGCCCTGGCTTTTCGCTCCTGACGCACCAGCAAGGCGATGACGAAGCTCAGCACAGCAATCAACCCCAGCAGAATCAGGCCGCCTTTGATGAAGTTGATGGCTGTTCCATACGTGCCCACCAGCACCAGGCGCGGCGGGTCGTTTTCATTGCAGTTGGGAATCACCCCCAGATTGTCAAAAAACAGGCTGCTGGTTACCCATGGGTGCAGGGTGAACCAGTTGTTCGTCTCGTAACGCTCGCCCGGCTCAATGCGCTGACCATTGACGATCACGGCTGTGCCCTGGCGCTCCAGGTGCAGGGTTTGGACGGTGGTGCCAATCTCTACGGTGGGGGTATCACTGGGGGTCTGGCTGCAGCCGCCGCCGCTCCACCCGGCGATATAGGTGCTTAAATAGACGTCCATTTGCGCGGCACTGCCTTCGGTGGGCGTCCAGCCATAAGAGGTATCCAGGCAGGCGTTGGCCTCATCATAGCGCACCGCACAGGGAAAATCAATGAACCCGCCCAGCAGCGCCACCTGCGCCAGCAGGCCCAGATGGCAGCACATCGCAATCCCAATCAGGATGGCAGGCACAATCCAGAGACTTGTCTTTTTCTTCATGACTCCCCTCTCTGGCTAATCCTTCTCCAAAAACGCCACGGCGCGCGAATTTTCGTCGTCCATCACCACGCGCAGGTGGCTGCCGGGGCGGTAATCGCTCACCCGGATCAGGCGCAGGGTGTCGCTCAGTTCGGCAGGCAGGTCCATCCAGTCGGCGGCGCAGTTGGGCGTCTGGTAGAAAAAGCCCCGGTCAAAGGTGTTCTGGGCGTCATCCAAATAGATCGCCAGCGGATAGATCTGCGATTCCAGCAGGTCCTGGAAGAAGTGCGTGCCCAGCGAAGGCTCCGGCGGCAGGCCAATGCCCTCACCCGCCAGCTCCACCAGCGAATGGGCGTGGTAGATATCGCCATAGTTAATCGAAACGCCCAGGTCGGGGTTGGAAGAGCCCCAGCGCCCCGGCCCCACACAGATGAAATGCTGCTTTTCCAGGGCGGCGTTCAACCGGCTGATGGCGCGAATCAGTTCGCCGCGGGCGTTGACATCGGGCAGGGCAAAGTAGCCCTCGGGCGCCACGAACAGCACATAATCCACCCGCGGGATGTAGCCCTGCGGCACCACAAAATGCGTCTCAAAGACGGTATCTTCGGGCTTCAGTTTGAACGGGATGACCGCTGCCGGGGTGGCTGCCAGCTCGCTCTGCGGGCGGCACTGCAGAATGGTGATGCACAGGTCGGGGCTGCTGCCCTCCAGCCCGGTCAGGCGCAGGGCAAACTCCACATCCACCGGCGAGCGGTAGGCCTGCTCCAGCAGGCGCAGCAGATTGCGCATCCGCTCGGCAAAGGGCGTGCGCGTCAGCAGGTCGTCAAAGGTCAGCACCAGGCGGTGGGCATCCTGCCCGGCCAGCCGGGAGCGGATGGATGAGAAAAAGCCGTCTTCGTCCACCTGGGCCACATAGCGCAGCGGCGGGTAGGCGCCGTTGAGCACCTGCTGAATGGGCAGCATATCTTTGAAGGTATTGGTTTCCAGGTCCAGCACGTCCACATACTGCTGCGAGTAGCGCCGCACCGATTTGGGGTCCGAGGAGGGGCGCAGATTGGGGTGGCTGAGGGCAATCAGGCGGGGGTAGTCGTTGCCCACCCGGTCTACGGCGCGGGTGCCCAGTCCCCAGACCAGGCGCACAAAGCCATCCTCGCGCCTGATTTGCGGCGTCCAGCGGTAGAGGTTGCGGCTGAAGGCCACCCCCGCCGCGTGCGGCATATAGTAGCGGTCAAAGCGTTCGCCCTCCACCCGTTGAATCAGCACCGCCATGCGCTCGTCATAATCCAGCAGGCCGCGGCTGCGGCGGTAGAGCAGGGCATTGGGGTTGAGCGTGGAGGCATAGATGTTTGCCACGGCGCGGGTCAGGGCGGCCAGGTTTTCGGCCGGGGTGCCCTGGTTGGGGCAGAAGATGCTGTCATACTTTCCGGCAAAGGCCGTGCCAAAGTTATCTTCCAGCAGGCTGGACGAGCGCACAATCAACGGGGCGCTGCCCACCTGAGACAGCAGCTCGCGGAACTGATCCATGTAATCGGAGGGGAAGGCGCCCGCCTCAAACTCGCGGGCAATTTGTGGATATTCGGCGCGCATCTCCGCTTCAGACTTGTACTTCTGGTCGTTCCAGTGGAACAGATTATTGATCGCCATGAAGGTGTAGAGCCCGTCTGAGCCCACATAGTAAGACTCGGGCACCGACAGGCAGCCCAGCGGCGATTCACCCGTGCCCACCCATTCCACCGACTGCTGCAAAATGCGGAAGGCCAGCAGCATGCCGGCGGCTTTGCCGCCAATGCGCCCGCTGCCGATCTTGCGGCGGTTGATGTTGACCAGGTCTTCGGCGCTGAACCACTGCTTGGCTACGGAGATATAGCGGAGCTGGTCACTGATCAGCAGGCGGATGAGCACCACCTTCAATTCCTGCAGGCGGGCCTCGTAGCGGGCGCGTTCGGCCAGGGGCAGGCGCTCAATATCCAGGGCCTGCCGCAGCACCTCTTCCAGCGACGAGACCTCGGGGTTGCCCGCCAGCATGGCCTCGGAGTGCTGCACGCCCCGCTCGGCCAGCACGCTGTTGATGATTTCTTCCAGTTTTTTATAGTTGCTGAACTGACTGAAGACCAGGTCGGTGTAAAAATCGCGCACCTGGTTCAGCCGGAAATCCCAGGTATCGCCGGGTTCTTCATCGTAGGGGTGGGCAATACCGGTGCGTTTCTGCGAATCAATCGCCAGCTCACGCACCTGGGCCTCAAACTCAGCCGGCTGGATCAGCCCGCTCTCAAACAATTCGCGCCGCATGGCGGCGCGAATTCGAGTGTTGAGGATGGGGTATCCGCCCAGGACGGTGTAGATGCGGGCCAGCAGAGCATTGGTGGGGAGCGGCTGGCGCTTCATTAATTAGCCCAGGTGCATCGGCATGATCACGTGGGTGAAGGTCTCATCACCAACCGGGCGAATGGAAGCGGGGGTGTTGTTGGCGTTGGTCTCCAGCACCACGCTGGGGGTGCGGATCACGTCCAGCACCTCGCGCAGATAGCGCACGTTGAAGGCGATCAAAATGCCGCCGCCGTCCACGTTGGCATCCACATTGACATCGGACGAGCCGGTCTCTTCGGACAGGGCCGAAATCTGCACCTCGCCGGGGCGGTCTTCGTGCGGCACAATGTTCATGCGGATGACGTTGTTGCCTTCGCGGGCGATAATTTCGGCCTGCTTGCAGGCGTTGAGCAGCTCGCCCTTGGAGACCACCGTATGGGTCTTGAACGAGCGGGGGATGATGGCGCGGAAATCGGGGAAGTTGCCCTCAATCAGCACGGAAGACAGCTCGGCGTTCTTGAGGTGAAAAACCACCTGACCGCGGCCGGGCGGCAGGTTCATGATGACCTGCTGCTCGCCATCCACGGCAATGCGGGCCAGCTCGGTAAGCGCCCGCGCCGGGATGATGACCGCGCGCTGGAGCGCCGGGGCGTCTTCCAGGGCCAGCTTGCGCACCGAAATGCGGAAGCCGTCGGTGGCAGCCAGGGTCATCTCGGCGCCGCTGATGGTCGTCAGAACGCCCTGCAGGGTGGGGCGGGCCTCGTCGGCCGAGGCGGCAAACGCCACCTGCTGAATCATCTCTTTGAAGTCGGCCACGCTCAGGTTCACGCCTTCGGCCAGATCTGGCACGGGCATGGGGGGGAACTCCTGGGCGTCAATGCCTTTGATTTCGGTGCTGTTGGTGCCGCAGCGGACGTTGAGCGTCTGGGTGCGGGTGTTCAGCGCCAGGGTCACCGAGTCGGCGGGCAGGGTGCTCACCAGGTCGGCAAAGGTGCGGGAAGGCACCGTGACGGAGCCTTCCTCGGTAATTTGTGCGGCGATCCAGCAGGTGATGCCCAGCTCCATGTTGGTGGCCGAAAGGCGCAGCCGCCCTTCGTCTGTCGCGATGAGCACATTCGCCAGCACCGGCAGGGTGCTGCGCGGCGAAACCGCGCGGGAGACCATGCTGAGTCCGTGAGCCAGTTGTTGTTGAGATACCGATACCTTCATGTGCCCTCTCTCATTGCTGGATTTTAATTAGAGCTCTGCCGGCCCTGTGCAGGCTGGCTTGTAATGTAGTATACAACGGAAAAATAAAAAATACCAGTCGAAGACGTTTCAGGTTTCAGGTTCGCACCCCTCCCGCCGCAGGTGGAACGCGGCATGCGCGCTACTCGATCACATCCACCGCGGTGCCGTTGTCTTCTGAATAGCGCTCGGCGCCGTATGGCACGTTGGGGGTCGTCCAGCGGTAAATCCACAGTGCCGAGGCCGATGAGACGTTGATGCAGCCGTGGCTGCGCGGCTTGCCAAAATCGTTATGCCAGTAGGTGCCGTGAAACGAAATGCCGTCTTCGGTCAGGTAGCAGATCCACGGCACGCCGGGCAGATCGTAGCTGTTGGGGGCGGCGCGGTCGCCGGCAGCCATGTGCCGCGAGGGGCGCTTGCGCCCGGTATAGTAGCGCCCCGGCGGGGTGCGAAAGTCGCCATTGCTGAACTTGGCGCCCGTGGCTGCCCGACAGACAAACACCGGCCAGTTGTTTTCGTAGGCAATCACCAGTTGGTCTGCCAGCCGGATTTCGATCCGTTTGGCCGCCGGGGGCAGCAGCGGCGAAAGCTGCGCAACATCTTCCGGATTCACCAGCCGCAGGTGCGTGGCGTTGACGAAGTAATGAATGTCGTACTTGTCATCATCAATGCGGTAATAAGCCGTCCCGCCGGCATCCTGCACCACGCGGGTCACCCAGTAGGTGGTGGAATAGATCAGCCGGTATTTGACCGTGCCCGGAAAGTTGAGCCACTTGATTGCGTCGGTGTAGGGCACCGTCACCTCGGCCAGGCGGCCCTCGGGGGGAATGCTGGCCGCCACCGGCTGGGGATCCACCCGCACCGGCTGCACACTGCCCGAGTGGATGTACCCCTCGCCGTTCATGCGGTACCAGATGCGGTTGTAGGCGGGTTCCTCATCGCCCAGGGTGGCCTCATCAATGGGCAGCACCAGGTCTTGCCAGTAATTGCGGATGAATTGGCCCGAAAAAGAGGGCTGGTCGTACATTGGCACATCATTGCGCACCATGCGCCCGTGGGTGGCGGGCAGATCTTCGGGCGCAAAGGCTTGCCCCCGCTGATAGCCGCGCCCCAGCCAGGCCAGCGAGAACAGCCCCGCCAGCGCCAGCCCGCCGCGCTTCAAAAAGGTGCGCCGCGAGATCAGCGCTTGCAGCCGGTCGCCGAATAGTGCATCCATCAATCGTGAATATAGACCAGCGTGCCAACCGAGGTGAAATCGTACAGCCAGCCGGCATCTTCGGTACGCAGGTTCACGCAGCCGTGGCTCATCGGTGTGCCAAAATTGTCGTGCCAGTAGGTGCCGTGCAGGCCGTAGCCATCATAGAAATACATGATGTAGGGCACATCGGGCAGGTAATAGCCGGGTCCGGCCATCGGCGCCGAGAGATACTTGACGTAAACATGATACTCGCCCGTCACGGTGACATAGGGCCACGCGCCCGACGAGATGATGAAGGTCGCCATCAGGTTATCCCACTCGTAGGCATACAGCACCTGGTCGCTCAGGTCCACCTCGACCCAGCGGCCGTCGTCGGGCAAAATCAGCCCGGCCGAGGGCGGCGGGACGGTGGGCGTGGGGGTGGGGGTAGCGGTGGGGGTGGGCGTGGGGGTTGCGGTGGGTGTGGGCGTATCGGTGGGGGTGTGGGTATAGGTCGGCGTGGCCGTGGCGGTGGGCGTGAAGGTGGCCGTGGGGGTAAGCGTCTGGGTGGGGGTGGCAGTCTGGGTGGGGGTGTGCGTGGGCCCAAACAGCCCGCTGATGGGCAGCCCGGCGGCGGCCACCGTGCGCATCAACGGCCCGCCCTGCCAGATCAACAGTGCCAGGCACAGCACCAGCATGCCCGCCAGCGCCAGGGCTGGCAGCCAGCGGTGCGGGCGCGCCGCCGGAACGGCGGGCGCCACCCGGTGCGGGGCGGTGGCTTCTGCCACGGCCGGGGCCGGAACGGGCACCGCGGGGGTCAGCCGGTGGGGGGCGGTGCGCTCAGCGGCGCTGGCATTTTTGCGCAGCCGCTCGGTGGCCCAGCGCATGCCCTGACGGGCGCGCTCGCTGGCAGGGTTGATGGCCAGGGCGCGGTTGAGGTAGGCCACACTGGCCTGCGGCGCGGCCAGCGCGGCCAGCAGCAGCCAGGGTTCTTCCAGATCGGGGGCCAGCCGGGCAGCCTCGGCCGCCTGGCGGCGGGCCGTCAGGCGGTCACCGCGGCGCATGGCCTGGACGGCGAGCTGCAGGGCGTGTTGAACGGCAGGGTCAGCGGCAGGCGTCATAGATCAGGGCTGCTGCGCCGGGGCGCTCTCGTTGCGGATGTAGCACAGAATCCCGGCGGCCACCCCTTCGGCCACCAGGTTGGGGTTGGTGGTCAAAATCTCTCGATCCAGGTACAGAAACCCGGTTTCGATGATGGCGGCGGTGGTCTGGGTGTGAATTTCTTCAAAAGCGTGATAGTAGGTCATGTCGTTGGTCACGGTGTTGGCGTGGTAGCGCATGCCGGTGATGGTTGAGTAGCGATCCACCAGGCAGTTTTGCAGCCGGATGGCCTTTTCGGGGTAGGCGCTGGCGCTGGCAGCCGCCACTTTGAAGCCCGTGGCATCATCATTGACGTAGGTGCAGGAATCGTTATGGATGGAGACCAGCGCCAGAGCCTGATAGCCCTGCAGGCGCTCGTCAAACTCGTTCAGCAAATCCACCTGGTAGCCGGCATCGGTCAGCTTTTGCTGCACCAGCGCGGCAATCACCCGGTTGACATCGGCCTCCTGCAAATTGTCTGCACAGACAGAGCCCGAATCGTTGCCCATGTGCCCGGCCACAATGCCAATGCGCGGCGCGGGCAGCGGGGTGGCGGTGGGGTAGGCCTGACTGGCGCTATCATCCCAGGCTGAAATGACTTCATTAAATAGTTGATCTGAGAACAGGTTGGCGGGCGTCCAGAAGGTGAAGAGCGTGGCCATCAGCACGCCTGCGCTGAGGATGGACAGCAGCGCGTCCCAGATGTTGAACTGCGCCCGGCGGGCGCGGCGAAGCCGCGGGCGGGGGGCGGCGGGGGTTGGTTCGGGAGGAGGAGTGGTCATGGAAGGCTTGACTGTTGATATTTGATTTAGGATAGATGCATACGAAACTGCTTATACACCATTATAGCATTTCACAGCGATTTAAGATTTGAGATTAATGCCTTAAGCCTGAGGGTGCAACTGCTGTGCCAGTTTTGAGGAATGCCCGGCCCCTGCCCGGGCAATTTCAAGCCCAAATCTAAAAGGTCAAATTCCCGGCTGTGGTAGAATTGAACCATGCGGTTCGACGTTTTCACGCTCTTTCCCGCGGTTTTTACCCCCTATCTGGAAGCCAGCATCCTGCAGCGCGCCCGGGCCAACGGTCTGATTGAGGTGTACCTGCACGATATTCGCGCCTGGACCACCGACAAGCATCACGTGACCGATGATGCCCCCTTTGGCGGCGGCGGCGGCATGGTGATGAAGCCCGAGCCGGTCTTCACCGCGGTGGAAGACGTGCTGGGCGCCCCTCCGGCCTGCCCGTTGATCCTGCTGACCCCGCAGGGGCGGCCCTTTACCCAGCGCGTGGCCGATGAGCTTTCCACCCACCCGCGCCTGGGGCTGCTCTGCGGGCACTACGAGGGTATTGACGAGCGCATCCGGGAGCACCTGGTGACCGATCAGATTTCGATTGGCGACTATGTGCTGACCGGCGGCGAGCTGCCCGCCCTCATCCTGATGGACGCCATCAGCCGGCTGCTGCCCGGTGTGCTGGGCGACCCCGACGGCGCCCAGGATGACTCTTTTGCCTCGGGGCTGCTGGAGTACCCGCACTACACCCGCCCGGCAGACTATCGCGGCTGGCGCGTGCCGCCGGTGCTGCTCTCGGGCAATCACGCCCAGATTGCGCGCTGGCGCCGCGAGCAGGCCCTGCTGCGCACCTTGCAGCGCCGCCCCGACCTGCTGGAGCGCGCCGAGCTTTCCGAGCGTGACCGCCGCTTCCTGGCCGAGCAAACCCCCAAACCTCCCGATGTGTAATCGCGCCGCCTGGCGCTTTGCAACAATCTTTCACTGCAAAGGATGGAACCCATGACCTCACGCCGTTTCCCCTGGGGCAAGACATTTCTAATCGGTTTTGGTTTTCTGGGCATCAGCATTCTCTGGCCCATCTTCAACCAGTTCCTGCCGCTGTTTTTGCAGGCGGGCAACCCCGAGTTTGAGCGCCAGCTCATCGAGCAGGGCAAACAAGTGCCCACGCTGGTCGGCTTTGGCCTGACGCCCGCCCTGGCCATGTTCATCATGACCTGGGACAACCTCATTAACATCTTCGTGCAGCCCTGGGTCGGCGCCCGCTCCGACAGCACCTGGAACAAGCTGGGCCGCCGCAAGATCTGGATTGTGATGGGCCTGCCGATTGCCGTGCTGGGCTTTGTCAGCATCCCGCTGGCCAAATCGGTGATTGCCGTGATGGTCTTCATCCTGATCACCAACTTCGGCATGGCGCTGTTCCGCTCGCCGGTCATCGCCTGGCTGGGCGACCTGTTCCACGCCAGCGAACGCAGCAAGGCCAACGGCGTGATCAACCTGATGGGCGGCGTGGGCGGTCTGATCGCCTACTTCTTTGGCGGGATGCTCTTCAACAACCTGGGGCGCTCCGCTCCGTTCATTGCGGGCGCCATTGCCCTGGTGATTTCGATGCTGGTGGTGCTGAAGTTTGTGGTTGAGCCGACGCCCGAAGAACTGGCGGCCAAGGCTGCCGAGGCCGGCGCCGATGCCGCCCCCGAGCCCAAGCGCGGCGTGATTGAAAACCTCAAGCTGATCATTGGCAACCCCAACAAAAGCGCCCTGTTTGTGCTCATCAGCATTTTGTTCTGGTTCATCGCCTTCAATGCGGTGGAGGCGGCGCTCTCCTCGTTTGCGGTCTTCACCCTGGGCATTGCCCCCGGCAACGCCTCGATGTATGCGGCGGTGGTCTCGCTCTCATTCATGCTCTTCAGCGTGCCCTCCGGCCTGATCGCCACCAAAGTTGGCCGCCGCAAGACCATCCGCGTTGGCCTCACCGGTCTGACGCTGCTCTTCCTGGTGGGTTATTTTGTGATCAACGGCGTGGCGACCTTCATCGGCGCCATGGTGCTGGTGGGCTTCTTCTGGGCGCTGGTAAACGTCAACAGCCTGCCCATGGTCTATGACTACGGCGATGAGCGCCGGCTGGGCGCCTACACCGGGCTGTACTACTTCTTCTCACAGACGGCTGCCGTGCTGGGCCCCGTGTTGAGCGGCCTGGTGGTGGACCTGCTGGGCGACCAGTACCGCTGGACGTTCCTCTTTGCCACGCTCTTTATGGCGCTGGCCTGGGTCACCATGAGCCGGGTGGGCGAGGTGGTGCCGCACAAGCTCGGCGCCAAACCCACCCCCGCGGAGTAAGCCCCCATGCGTTTTCTGATTGCCGGTTTTGGCTCAATTGGCCGCCGCCACCTGCGCAACCTGCTGGCGCTGGGCCAGACAGATCTTGTTTTGCTGCGCTCGGGCCGCTCCACCCTGCCCACTGACGAGATTGCCGGGCTGCCCGTGGAGCACAGCCTGGACGCCGCCCTGGCGCACCGCCCCGAGGCCGTGTTTGTGGCCACCCCCACCGCCCTGCACATGGATGTTGCCATCCCGGCGGCTGCGGCGGGCTGCCACCTGTTTCTGGAAAAACCGATTGACGCCGACACCACCCGGGTGCCCGAGCTGCGCGCCGCCCTGGCGCACGGCGGCGGGCAGGTGCTGGTGGGCTTTCAGTACCGCTTTCACCCGGGCTTGCGCAAAGTGCGCAGCCTGCTGGCGCAAAACGCCATCGGGCGGGTGGTTTCGGCCCGCGCCCAGTGGGGCGAATATCTGCCCGGCTGGCACCCCTGGGAAGATTACCGCCAGGGCTACGCCGCCCGCGCCGACCTGGGCGGCGGCGTGGTGCGCACCCTCTGCCACCCGCTGGACTACCTGCGCTGGCTGATGGGCGAGGTGACCGCCGTGCGGGCCCTCACCGATCAACTGGGCGGGCTCGAAATTGAGGTGGAAGATACCGCCGAAATCGCCCTGCGCTTTGAAAGCGGCGCACTCGGCTCGGTGCACCTCAACTACCTGCAGCGCCCCGGCGTGCACCGCCTGGAAATCATCGGCGCCGAGGGCACCATTCAATGGGATAACGCCGATGGCTCGGTGCGGATCTACCGCGCCGCCGCCAGCCAGTGGGAGGTCTTTCTGGCGCCCGAGGGCTTTGAGCGTAACGCGCTCTTCCTCGACCAGACCCGGCATTTCATTGACGTTGTTCAGGGCCGCGCCGCCCCGCGCTGCACGCTGGATGACGGTGTGCGCGCCCTGGAACTGGTGCAGGCCGTGTTAGAGAGCCGGGGTTAGGGTTTGGGTTTTAGGCCCTGGGTTTTGGCGCTCACGGCGCTGCCAAGTAAGGGCGAAGCATCTGGACGAGGCGTTGGCGGTTCACAGAAGCGGCTTCACTCAGATGCTTCGCCGCTACTATGATTTTTGGGGTTTTGTGAAGGCCATAATTCTCACCCCACTCCGAAAACACGAACATAAACAGTAGTACAATTATTGTAACTACTCAGCTATGAGCAGATTTGGCCTTCTTCTGGAGTGCAGGTCGCGCAGCACACTGGAAGTGCTTTAGCCTGCACCTCATGCGGGCTGAAGCCCGCACTCCACAGAGGAGTGAAATACTTTCAGCCAAATGAGCCTCTCATCTAGCCTGAGCAGTAACCAATTATTTAGGGCTGGTTAGTTATTTTTAATGATTCAAAAAGTGTAACGGGATGATTTATCGGGTATGCCCTGACGTGAACCATTCTTTCACCTCACCCACAAAATTAACGTACTGATGCCTGGAAAAATTTGAGCATGAAAAACAATGGATTCTTAGGAAAGACAAAGAACCTTCTTGGCCTGGGGGGTATTGCAATAATCATTGCCCTATCGTTGATTAATCTAATCACCAATCCCAGACCGTTTGACCCATTGAAGCTCCCCAGCCCAATGGTTACTCACGAAGGCAAATATTTTCCTTTTGTGATTCAATACCCTGAAAGGTGGTCATTCTTTGAAACACCAAAAGGCGATCACGGTGATAAGGAAGTGATTGCCGCAATAAATGTGCTTGTACCAACGGTTGTCATTTCCCGTAAAACAATGGAATCACCGAGCATTGATTCTGCTGTTGCCTGGGGAATGGAGAGAGCGGGCAGGTGTGAGAATTTTTTGGTTACATCACAACAAGCGTATCAAACAGCCTTTACAGCCGGGGTGCAATTAAATTATACGTGTTCACGATATATCTCGGCCTTTTCTCAGGAAAAGGGAACCTGTCCTTGCCGTGATTATTATACGATAAGCGAATCCTATGCTTATCAATTGACATTCTGCGCAACTGAAGCACAATGGACCGAGGTGGAAGACGTTTTTGATACAATGATTGAAAGTTTTTACCTTAACGATAAGTGACATTGGGAAATTTTAAGTCTTGCGTAAAAAAGTGCCATTTTGGGGTAGTTGTTCACGCTCGTCTGAATGCTTTGCTTTTGTCAGGTGGAAACCGACCTGACCCCGCTTGAGCCATAGGAGAACCGACATGTCTGTCAAAACAAAAATACGGATTGGGCTGCTGCTGCGCGGTCCTCGCCGTTTCGGCGCTCTGTCGAGAGCGCCGTTTCGGCGCTCCGGCGGGAGTACAGGGCCGCGTGCGTCCTGTAAGGATACTGCGCGACCCTATAAGAAACAAGTAGGGGCGGTCCTGTGTGACCGCCCCGAATAACATTAATGTTACGCCGGGCGCACACACAGGTGCGCCCCTACAAATCCTTACGGGGCCGCGTGCGTCCTGTAAGGATGCTGTGCGACCCTTACAGGGCGCTTCGCGGCCCGCTCACCCCCGGCGGCGGTTAAAACCGCCGCCTGACCAAAACCAAGTCCGCTAAAGCGGACTCATCAACACGGAGTCGGCGCAGCCGACTTGTTCTTCATTAGCCGGGGATTTCAATCCCCGGCGGCTCCTACGGGGTGCTACGCGTCTTGTAAGGATGCTGCGCGGCCCTCGCCGTTTCGGCGCTCTGTCGAGAGCGCCGAAACGGCGCTCCGGCGGGAGTACAGGGCCGCGTGCGTCCTGTAAGGATGCTGCGCGACCCCTACAGGGTGCTGCGCGACCCCTACAGGGTGCTGCGCGACCCTTACAGGGCGCTTCGCGGCCTTCTGCCGTCGCACGTGGAACCTGGAACGTGGAACGGATTTAGAACCCCAGGTCTTTCATGGCCTGGCTGGGGGTCAGCGGGGCGGGGCCGTCGGCAAACAGCTCCCGGTAGAATTTTTCATCATAGCGGCGGGATTTGACCGGCATGGGCATGGCCACACCCCAGCCCAGCAGCAGCACCTCTTCTTTGGGCTGCAGCCGCGCCAGCATGCCGCGCAGCGCATCGCGCCCCGAGAGGCCCGAAAGCACCGCCTGAATGTCGGCCTCGTCGCCCAGCCAGCCCGAAATGCGCGTGCCAAGCTGAGACATCACCTCGTCGTAAATTTGCGAGGGGCGCTGGTCAATGATCAACAGGGTGACGTAGTATTTGCGCATCTCGCGGGCGATGGTGGCAAAGGCGGTCTGCCCGGCCATGGCCCGGTTGAGCAGCTTGTGGGCTTCTTCCACGGCCACCACCAGCGGGCGGGGTTCGGCGCAGCCCGGCTTGCCGCTGCGAAAGTCATTGGTGCGCCGCTCCCACTCCTGGCGGATGCGCCGGGTGAGCAGGTTGGCCACCAGCAGGTAATCGAGGTCGCTGTCAAAGTCGCCAAACGAGAGGATCACGTGCTGCCCGGCCGTCAGGGCTTTGATGATTTCGGCCACGGTGTCGGCGGCGGGCTGCTCCACAATGTAGGGCTTGTTGAACAGGCGGGTCAGCTTGCCGTGCAGCGCTTCGGCAGCCATCACATTGGCGCCGTTGGCGTTGGCCCAGGCCGCCACGCTGTCTTCCGCGGGGACTTTCTTGATTTTGCCCGTAACGGGGTCTTCGTAATCTACCATGGCGCCCACGCGCATCTGCCGGAACTGCCGGAACCAGTCTTTGCCAAACGAATGCCAGAGCATATCCAGGGTGGCCGAGGTGGTCTCGCGCAGGTTCAATTCCAGCGCCAGCATTTCAATGTCGGCAGTGCCGATGTCGCTTTCGGCGATCTCCAGATGAAAGTCGGGGGCATTGCCGCGCACCATGGTGCCGGCGCCCAGCCCCACCACCCGCACCCGGCTGGGGAATTTGCTCTTCAAACCGGTGACCCGCAGCCCGGTGTCGGATGAGGTATCGTCATAGCCGTATTCGGTGTGCATGTCAAAGAGCAGCACCGAGGCCGCGTTGTGGTGGATGAGCCCCGCGAGGATGATGCGGGTGAGGAAGGATTTGCCCGTGCCGGTGGCGCCAAAGATGCCCGAGGAGCGCTGCACCAGCTTGCCCAGGTCCACGCAGACCGCGTGCCCCTGCTCACGCGTGACGCCGAGGATGAAGTGGCTGCCGCCGGGCTTGCCAAAGATCTGGGCGATATCGCCTTTGGCGGCGAGGCGCACGGGGGCATGGTGCGCCGGCACGGTTTTGACGGGCAGGGCGCGCCCGCTGCCGGGGTCGGGGTGTTGGGCCACCCAGGCGGGATAGTCTGGCGAGGCGGGGTCGGGGCCGGCCTCCAGCATCAGGGCGGGCAGCACCTCCAGGGTGGTGTAGAGCGTCTGCCCGTGCAGCAGGCGGGCCGCCTCGGCGGGCAGGCGGTTCTCGGTCTGCTCATCGGCAAAGCGCGGGTCGGTGGCGCCAAGCTGCAGGTCCGTCACCAGGCCGTAGAACAGCCACCCCCCGCTCTCAATCACCACAAAACTGCCCTCCTGCACCTGCTGCGGCGGCACCGTCAGCCGCACCCGCAGGCAGTCCTTCAACGAGCCGCCAACCACATACCCAATTTGAGATTTGGAATTTGAAATTTGAAATTGTTCGGTCATCGGAATTATTCCTTCCCCGTATTGCGGCGTGTCGTTTTCAGAGAGGCGACCAGAATAGATACAATTTCCTTCGCCTCGGACAATAACTCAGTCATGCGATCTTCCGGCACCAGGCCGGCATCAATCATCAGTTCCATCCAATAAGCTGATTCGTCAGCTTCTTCGAGCGCGATTCCGATTTTGGCGGCAAAATCGACTCGAGAACGTCCCATACATGCGGAGCGGTAGTTCGCACCGACCGAGGTGGCTGAGCGCAGCAACTGCCGCCCAATGACATTGGCTGTATTTGAGTGCGGCAGCGATTCAACCAGTCGAATCACTCGTAAGGCAAATTTTTTGGTGCGATTTTTAAGTTCAGTTTCGTTCATCTCATGTATCAAAAAATCTGGGTTCAGGTTCTGCTAATTTCAAATTTCAAATTAAAAATTTTAATTCGCCGAGCGTGGCCAGGGCTTCCATCAGCCGGGGGTAGTCATCGCGCAGCAGGGTGATGAGCTCTTGCGTGGCCGCGGAGAGCCAGGCAGGGTTGCCGGCGGCGGTGTGGAGGGGGGCGGTTTGCTGCAGGTGGGCCGCCAGCAGCTCGCCCAGGGGCAGGTCGGCGGCGCGCAGCAGGTGCCGGAAGTAGCCAAAGCGTCCCGCTGCCGTAAAGCGGCAGATCTCTTCCGGCGTGCAGGGGTAAATGGTATCCAGCGTCAGCGGCGGGCGCGGCGGCAGCAGGTGATACACCTCGCCGCCCTGCGCATACCCGATGAACAGCACACTGATCTCCACCGGCACGTTGCGGTTGATGCGGTTGTCCAGAATCACATCGTCCGAGATGTTTTCGGCCGTGACCAGTTGGCGCACCAGCCCGTCATCCTCGATGGTCATATCATAAATCAACCCGTAAATCTGCAGCCCGCCCGCCTGTGGAATGCGCACCATCCCACCGAAGGCAGGGGCGTCCATCTCGGTCACGCGGCAGCCCATCACACAATTGGTGATGGTGGAACGTAACAAGCGTCCGATCTGAATGGGGGTCATGGGCGTCTCCTCTTGCCGGGCAGTTCTTTATTGGCCTGTTTGTGTGATTTTTGCTCCACCGCCACCTTCTGCCGGCGCAGCTCGGCGGTGATCATGTCTTCAATCTGCTGTTTCTCGTCCAGCCGCACCACCGCCACCTCGTGCGCCCGGTGCAGCGCATAGGGCGAGGCGTGCGCGCCCATTTGCTGGCACTGCCACAGCAGCGCCCCGTGCAGCAGCGCCACCAGCGGTTGGCTCTGCGCCACCCACGCGGGGATCTCCACCCGCGCCAGGTAGGGCTTAGCGGTAGGGCTGACGTTGATGTAAAAGTAATGCACTGCCAGCCGCCCGGTAAAATGCCCCTCGGCGGCGGTCTGAATGCCCAGAACGGCTGAGCGCTCGCCGGGACCAATGCGGCTGCGCAGCAGCTCAATATCGGTGATGAATTTGAAGGGGCGGTCTTTGCCCGCCTGGGCCAGGCGGCCTTCACGGTCGAGCTGGGCCAGTTCCAGCAGGCGCACCAGCAGGTCTGAGCGTGATTTTTCCACATACCCGGCAGCCACCACCCCCGCGGCAGCCAGTTCCTCCAGCACCTCGGTATAGTGCTGCAGCTCCCGGCGGAAGCGGGCATTATCCTGCGGCTCGTGATACAGCTCCAGCGGGCCATCCGTCAGGGTGATGACCGGCACCGGGTGCTGGCGGGCCAGTTCCAGCAGTTCCTCGCGCTCGCGCAGGTCGCGCATCAACGCCACCACCTCCTCGCCCAGCATCCCGTGGTCGGTAAAGACCTCTTCGGGCGTCAGCAGCCGGGAGCGGGTGTGAACGAGGGGCGGGCTGCCCTGCCCGGGGTGCATCTCAAACACGCCTACATTGATCACGCCAAACGGCACGCTGTCGTGCGCCGAGGGGTTGATCTGCGAGCCATCGGCAGCCAGCAGCGTCAGGTGGGGGTCGGGGGGGCGGGCGGGAGCCGTCAAGTCCAGCGGTTCGGCGGCCGGCGTGGCACAGCGCAGATGCGGCGCCAGGGCGGCGGCGCGGCCCACCAGCTCGGTCAGTGCGGGCAGGTCGTTGGCCAGTTCATTCAGCAGGCGGCTGGCCTGATCCAGCCGGTCTTGCCGCTCGGCCTGCAGCGCCGGCGCATTTTGCCCCATCTCGTGAATTTGCTCGCGCAATTGTTGAAAATTGACCGGCATCCGCCCGCCTCCGAATGGAACATTTGTTTTGATGATTATATCAGGTTTCAGGGTGCGGCTTTAGGTTTTGGGTTTTAGGTTTTGGGGGTGAGGCGCGTTCCAGGTGCGGGGATTCGTTCCAGGTTCCAGGTGCGACGGGGCATAAATCGTAAGGGTCGCGCAGCACCCTGTAAGGGTCGCGCAGCACCCTGTAAGGGTCGCGCAGCACCCTGTAAGGGTCGCGCAGCACCCTGTAAGGGTCGCGAGGCGCTCAAGAAGAGTCTGGTAGGGGCGGACCTATGTGTCCGCCCGGCGTAATTTTAATGTTACTCAGGGCGGTCAACCTGTTCAGGTTGCATGCACACAGGACCGCCCCTCCGTCACAATAACAGGGGACTTGCGGTCAGGCAGGCCGGGCTGACTCCCCGCCCAGAGCCTGAATCAGTGCCTGCAGGCGCTCAATTTCGTCCAGCAGCAGGGGAATATCCTGCCGGGCGTGGGCGATGAAGACCTGGTCGGCAATGGTGGCGCCCAGAATGCGCAGGTCATCTTCCTCGCCGTCGCCGCGTTTGATCACATTATCGCCGCCGGGGCGCCGCCGCCCCTCAACGTACGAAATCCACGGGCCTCGGGTGGCGCGGCTGCAGCGCCGGCGGATCTCATCCAGGGTTTCTTGTGAGAGGGGTTCAGGGGTCATGGCGATTCTCCTCACCAATTCAGATTCGTTAAGTCGGGTTGGTTGTGATTAATTATAGCCCTAACCTGGCTCTATTGCTGGCAGCAAGGCGATGCCGGGTTACATTCTGCAGGGGAAAATTCCAAAACGCCGCTTTCTGCCCAGGGGAACAAAAAATCTCCAAAGGGTATTTCAGGAGAAGCGCGATAGAGCAAATAATCAATCGGAGTTTCTAATGAGTATGGCACAGAGAATTTTTCTCCATCGATAGGAAGCCTTCTTTCAAAAACAATTTCAATTTGTGGATACGACACAGCCACAAATACTCTTCGAATTTCAAAATAATCGTGACACAGATCAATTGATTCTGGTTCACCAAATATTTGAATAAGCTCTCCTAACTCTGGGCGATTTTTTCGGGCAAAATTAAAAATAATCCACTTGACAACATTTTGGTCATCAACATAAACATCTACAGCTACTGATGGCTTTTCAAAGCTAACGACTAAATAAGGCATATCGTAATTTATCGTTATTTTTTCAGGTACTACCACTTCATTGTCAGAAATATTGATCGCCACATTTTGTGCCAGTATCTTCGCCTCGTCAAACGTCGTGACCCCTGGCGTAATCCCCTGCCAACATGGCGCTTCACACGCATCATCCCTGACAATCAACAACGGATCATTTTTCCAGAATATCGAATTGCAGGATACACAGGCTAAAAGCAGCAGGAAAAACAGACTATTGCGTAACGTTCTTGGTTTCATTATTGACCTCCCAAATTCAATCCGTCTGCGGGGATCTCAGCGGGTCCCCAAAACCGGTTCAGGCTTCTTCCGCCAGGTAGCCCAGTTCCAGCAGGGCTTTGCGCACCTTCTCGCTGCCGCCGGGCTGAATCACGAGGATGGTGGGGCTGAGGGCTTCACCCAGCCAGCGCCCCAGGCCGCGGCGGGCGCGCAGCGCCTCGATGACTGCCGGGCTCTCCACCCGCAGCAGCGTCACCTGCCCCTCCAGCCGGGCCTGACTGCCGTGCTGCTCCCAGCGTTCCAGCGCCTGGATAAGGGTGGGCGGCAGCGGCGGCGCGGCATGGCGGCGCAGCAGGGCCAGCAAATGCCCCGGTTTGAGCCCCTGGGTGCGGGCGCGGGTCAGGGCGGCGGGGGTCACGCGGTAGCGGTAATCTGATCCGAGACCGGGCTCCCAGGCGCAGCAGCGCGCCACCTGGTAGCGCACCGCCCGTGGGGTGCGGGTAGTCGCCAGGATCAGCCCGTCGGAGGTCACGCGCAGCGGCTCGTCTTCCAGCGTGGGCAGGCGCGGCGGCTGCCCGGCCCACAGGTCGGCGGCCCACGGGGAGAGCCGGAAGGCCGCCGGGGGGGCGTCTTCGGCGGGGGCCGCCAGGTCCAGCAGGCCCAGCCAGTGCAGCGGCCCGGTGATCAGCCAGCGCAGCAGGGCGCCATCCACGGCATCCCAACTGGCGTAGCCGCGCAAATACTGCCCGGTGCTGTCCTGCCGGATGAACCAGGAGTCATAATCGCCTGCCGGACGCTGAAAATCGGGCTGCTGGGTTTGCACCGCGCGCACCAGCCCTGCCAGGCTCCACCATGCGCCGGATGGGTAGGCGCTGACCCAGTCCAGCACCTTGTGGCGCACCGTCCGGGGGAAATTTTTGAAGGCGGTTTCGGCGGTCAGGCCGGGCAGCAGGCGCAGTTCATCAAACTTTTCGCTGGACATCCAGGCGGCGGTCAACTGCGCCAGGGCAGCGGCACGCGGCGCTTCGAGGAAGGCGCGGGCGGCCTCGGGCAGCGGCTGTCCGGCGGCATCCAGCAGCCCGGCAGAATCCAGCAGGCCAGCCAGGGCGGGGGGCGTCAGCGCCGCGCCGCTGATGGGCAGCTCAGGCGGCTCCAGGCCCACCCGGCGCGCCGCCAGCAGCGTGGCCGCGTGATCCAGAATCCGGTCGGTGGCGGGCAGGGGGATGGCAGCCTCAACCGGGGTGGCATTCAGCACGGCATCCAGGTTCAGGCCGGCGGGGGTGGGCTGCGCGGCGGGCTCAGCGGCGGGTGCGCCGCTCCAACCGGGGATGGGCAAATCGGGGGGGATGTAGGCCACCTCTTGCGGCTCAGGCGGCAGGTTGGCAAACGCCCGGCCAATCAGAGCGCGGTACCACAGCAGCTCGGCCGGTGAGACCGGGTGCAGGTCGGGGCGCTCACGGTCGCGGCGGGCGGCGCCCATGGCGCGCACCTCGCCAAAGCGGCGGGTGAACACCGCCCACGAAAGCTGCCCGCCGGCTTCCAGCAGGGCCTCGAGGGCGGCGCGGGCCTCGGTGGGCAGCGCTGCCACCACCTCGGCGGTCAGGGCGGGGTCTTGCATGGCGGCGGACAGCGTCAGCGCGGCCGCGCGCACGGTGGGTGCGGTCAGCTCCACGCCCCAGGCCGCGGCGATCATCTTCAACAGGCCCAGGTCGTAAGATTGCAGGGTGCGGGTCAGGTCGGGCATGAGTCTAATTGTAATAGCATTTGGGTGGTTTGAGTTTCAGGTTTCGGGTTCGTTCCAGGTTCCAGGTGTGGGGGAGGGTTCCACGTTCCAGGTTCCACGTGCGATGGGGCATAAATCGTAAGGGTCGCGCAGCATCCTGTCAGGATCTGGTAGGGGCGGACCTATGTGTCCGCCCGGCGTAATTTTAATGTTACTCAGGGCGGTCAACCTGTTCAGGTTGCATGCACACAGGACCGCCCCTACTTGTTTCTTATAGGGTCGCGCAGCACCCTTACAGGACGCACGCGGCCCTGTAAGGACCGGGATAAGCGCAAGTCGGCTGCGCCGCCTCCGTTTAGATGAATGCGTTTCAGCGGACCTGGTTTTGACCCGGCAGTGAGGGATATTCTTAAAACTTTCCCCCATTTTGCCCGGTCGGTTGTAAAATGGCAGGGTTGCTTGTCCATACAATATTCCTGCGGCGGGAGGTCAAATTTATGAAAGCATTGCAGCAGCGCATTCAGCAAGAGGGGCGCAATCTGGGTGGCGGCATCCTCAAGGTGGATAGTTTTATCAATCACCAGGTGGACCCGGCCTTGATGGACGAATGCGGCGCCGAATTTGCCCGCCAGTTTGCGGGCGTGGGCGCCACCCGTGTGCTCACGGCTGAAATTTCTGGCATTGCCCCGGCGCTGGCTACCGCCCGCCACCTGGACCTGCCGGTGGTCTATGCCCGCAAGACCAAGCCCATCACCATGCCCGACCAGGTGTACCTGACCGTGGCGCCCTCGCACACCAAGGGCCGCATGGTCGAGCTGATTGTCTCGCCGGAGTATCTGGCAGCCGGTGAGCGGGTGCTGATTATTGATGACTTCCTGGCTACCGGCGCCACCATTCTGGGGCTGGTGCGGCTGGCCCAGGCGGCTGGCTCTGAGCTGGTGGGCATTGGCACGCTGATTGAGAAGACCTTTGAGGGCGGCCGCCAGGCGCTGACCACGCTGGGCATTCCGATCGTTTCGCTGGTTTCCATCACCTCGCTGGATGATGGTCAGATCAAGTTTGCCCCTGAGCCATGACCGATACCATCATTGTCCTCGATTTTGGTTCGCAGTATTCGCAGCTCATCGCCCGCCGCGTGCGCGAGGCGCAGGTCTATTGCGAGCTGCTGCCCTGGAACACCCCCGCCGCCGATGTGCTGCGCTTGCAGCCGCGCGGGGTGATCCTTTCGGGCGGGCCCAATTCCGTCTATGAACCCGGCGCGCCGCAGCTGCCCGCCTATTTGCTGGACGCGCAGATCCCGGTGCTGGGCATCTGCTACGGCATGCAGGCGCTGACGCACGCCCTGGGCGGGCGGGTGGCCCCGGCCCCGGCGCGGGAATATGGCCCGGCGCAGATCATCACCACCCGCGAGAACCCGCTGCTGCCGCCCGGCGCTCAGCCGGTGTGGATGTCTCACGGCGACCGGATTGACGTGCTGCCGCCGGGGTTTGTCACCCTGGCCCAGTCTGACCACAGCCCCTTTGCCGCCATGGGCGACCTGCAGCGGCGCTGGTTTGGCGTGCAGTTCCACCCGGAGGTGCGCCACACCCCCGGCGGCGTGGCCCTGCTGCGCCGCTTTGTGGTGGATATTTGCGGCGCCTGCCCCGACTGGACCCCCGAGGCCATGGTCACCCAGGCCATTGAGCGGGTGCGCGCCCAGGTGGGCAGCAGCCGGGCGCTGGTGGGCGTCAGCGGCGGCGTTGATTCGAGCGTGGCCGCGGCGCTGGTGCACCGCGCCATCGGCAGCCAGTTGACCGCCGTATTTGTGGATAACGGCCTGCTGCGCCAGGGCGAACGCGCCCAGGTGGAAGCGGCCTTCCGGCAGCACATGGGCGCGGCGCTCGTCACGGTGGATGCCGCTGAGACGTTCATCAACGCGCTGCGCGGTGTGACCGAACCCGAAACCAAACGCCGGATCATCGGCGAGACCTTCATCCGCGTCTTTGAGGGCGCGGCCCGGCGCGCCGGCGAGGCGCGCTTCCTGGTGCAGGGCACCATCTACCCCGATGTGGTCGAATCCAGCGCGCCAGACCGCAGCCAGGCGCACCGCATCAAGACGCATCACAACGTGGGCGGGCTGCCCAAAGACATGCGTTTTGAGCTGGTTGAGCCGCTGCGCTACCTCTTCAAAGACGAAGTGCGCGCCGTGGGTGAGGCGCTGGGCCTGCCCGCCGAGCTGGTCTGGCGGCAGCCCTTCCCCGGACCGGGGCTGGCAGTGCGCTGCCTGGGCGAGATTACCGCCGAGCGGCTGGAGCGGCTGCGCGCCGCCGATGCCATCTTCACCGGCGAGCTGACCGCCGCCGGGCTGCTGGGCCGCCGCACCACCGACGAACCCGGCAGCATTGCGCAGGCTTTTGCGGCGCTTCTGCCGGTGCGCTCGGTAGGCGTGATGGGCGACCAGCGCACCTACCAAGAGGCGGTGGCGCTGCGCGCCGTGACCACCGACGATTTTATGACCGCCGACTGGGCCCGCCTGCCCGCTGATCTGCTGGCGCGGGTGGCCAACCGGATTGTCAACGAGGTGCCCGGCGTTAACCGCGTGGTGTACGACCTGACGAGCAAACCCCCTGCCACCATCGAGTGGGAGTAGCGCCCCGGCGCCTACTCCACCGGCGGCTGGTCGCCGGGCTGCCAGACCGAGACGCGGTTGCGCCCTGTTTGTTTGGATTTATACAGCGCCTGGTCGGCGCGCTCAATCAACTCGTCCAGGGTCAGGGTTTCTTCGTCTAAAACCGCCACCCCCAGGCTGATGGTCACGCGCACGTTGAGCAGGTCCACGCTGACGGGCGTTTCGGCGATGGCCCGGCGGATGCGCTCGGCCACCTGGCAGGCATGGGCGGCGTCCACATCGGGCAGCACCGCCAGAAACTCCTCGCCGCCGTAGCGCCCCACAATATCGCTCTCTCGCAGTACCCCGCGAATGCGCTGGCTGGCGGTACGCAGCACCACATCGCCCACCTGGTGCCCGTAGGTGTTATTGACCTGAGAGAAGTGATCCATGTCCATCATCACCACCGAGAAGCGGCCCTGGAAGCGCTGGTAATGGTCAAACTCGGCGCGGGCCAGGTCGAAGAGCTGGCGGCGGTTGTAGAGGCCCGTCAGCGGGTCGGTGACGGCCAGGCGGCGGGTTTCTTGAAAGAGGCGCGAGTTTTGAATGGCCAGCGCGGCCTGGTTGGCAAAGGCCTGGGCCAGGGTGGCCTGTTCTTCATTGTAGGCATTGGGGGTGCGGCTGTCCACAGTCAGGAAGCCCACCACCTTCTGCCGCCACACCAGCGGAATGCACATCCAGCCGCGCACATGCTCTGAATCGCCCCATTTTTCAAAGCGATCATCTTCGCGCACATCGGCAATCAACAGCGGGCGGCCCAGGTTGGCCGCCGCGCCGGTCAGCAGGCTGTTGGCCGGGTAATACTGGTTGATGACGGCCTCGGGGTGTTCAAACCCATGCGCAGCCACGGCCCGCAGTTGGTCGCCTTCAAACAGGAAGATGCAGGCGCTGTCGTAGGCCACCACGTTTTCAAGCTGCACCAGAATATGATCCAGGAGCTGTTCAACATCCAGCGCGGCCACCATCACGGTGGTGGCATCGCGCAGGGTTTCGGCCTGGCGGCGGTAGGTGCGCTCGGCCACCAGCAGGCGCTCAATTTCGGCCTCGGCCCGCTTGCGCTCGGTGATATCGTGAAACACGCCCAGCGTGCCCAGGAAATGTCCCTCGGGGTCAAAGCGCGGCGTGGCCTTCACCAACATGCTGACCACCTTGCCATCGGGGCGGGTAATTTCCAGGTCATAAGCACTGGTGGCGCCCTTGCGCCGCTGGCTGGTCTGGGCGCGCACGGCCTCAAACTGCTCGGGGGTCAAAAATTCTCGCAGGGTATGGTTGACCAGCCCGCCCGGCGGCACGCCGAAGATATCTTCGGCTGCCGGGTTGACGAAGGTGAAGACCTCGTTCTCGTCCACCAGGGCCACACCATCGCCCTGCTGCTGCACCACCCGGCGGTAGTTCTCCTCGGTTTCGTTCAGCGCCTGCACCAGGGTGCGGTAGCGCTGCTCGCTTTCTTCCAGGTCTTGTTTGAGCATTTCAAAATAGGCCAGCAGCAGCCCCAGGGCCACAATGATATGCAGCGCCCAGGTGATGGCTTCGCCCAGGAGCTGCAAAGACTCACGCCAGAACCAGATGGGCGCCAGAATGCCCAGCAGCCCCCAGGCTAAAAAGCCAAAGCCGCTCATCAGGCGGCCCACCGTGCGCAGCGGGAAGCGTTTGAGCATCAGCCAACCCAGGTAGCTGTACCCTACGCCGAGCAGAATGGCATTGGGCAGCTGCTGAATGGCGGGCGGCAGGTTGAACAGACTGGCGGCAACAATCCAGAGGATCATCAAGACGGCCACAAAAATTCCCGGCCGGCCCAGGCTGGGGGCGCGCTTACCCAGAAAAGCCTCCACGCCCAGCAGCAGCATCACGGCGCTGCCCAGCAGCGCTGCCTGATTGGCCAACAGCAGGTAAGATGAATCGTACCGGTGGGTGAGGCGCACCTCAAAGACCACGGCAAGGCCGTATAAGGCCCAGCCAATGGCCCAGGTGCGCAAAAAGGTGTGGTGGTACTGCCGGTGCAGGAATAGATAAACCAACCCCACCGCCAGCGCGCTGACCGACATCCCAATCGCCGAAGCGACCCAACTTTCCATAGTTCTATTGTAATTAAGAATGTCGAATCCGGGTTGACGGCTTCCTTAACAAAAACGCAAACCACCCCCGGAGGGCGGCGGTTTGCGTTCTGGGTTCCAGGGGCAATGGCGCCACCTGGCGTGCCGCGCCCACGCGCCCAAAACCAACACCCCCAACCCGCTCCACGCGCGTGATACAATTAGACCCGGCGGCGCGTTCTGCCGTCCTATCCCCCGGAGGTTTCATACTATGAAGATTCGTTTTTCTCCCCTGCTGGCGCTGGTGTTGGTCCTGGCGTTAAGCCTGTCGGGAGCGGCCCCGGCCCAGGCGCAGCCCCGCGCGGCCGTACCGGTTGACCCGGTGGTTCAAGAGATTCTGGATGATATTACCCAGGATCAGATCATCACCTACACCCACCAGTTGGCTGGCGACACCCCCATCTTTGTGGATGGCGCAAACTATACCCTGACCTCCCGCAATACTTACAGCGGAACTGACATTCAAAAGGCCACCAATTTTGTTGGTCAGCATATGGCTGCACTGGGCCTGGATGTGGAATATCACACCTGGGGCGGGGCCACCTACCCCAACGTGATTGGCGAGATTCCCGGCCTGGTCAATCCCGATCAGATTTACATCATCGGCGCGCACCTGGATGATATGCCCAGCTCTGGCCGGGCCCCCGGCGCCGATGATAATGCCAGCGGTTCGGTAGCCACCCTGCTGGCTGCCGACCTGCTCTCGCAGTACGATTGGGGCTGCACCATCCGCTTTGCCTTCTGGACCGGTGAGGAACAGGGCCTGAACGGCAGCGATGCTTATGCCACCCGCTCCGCCGGGCTAAACGAGAGCATCATCTCCTATCTTAATCTGGACATGGTTGCTTACAATACCATTGGCTCTGTCAACGGAATTGATCTGCGCTACAATCCCAATATCACTGGCAGCCAGGCGCTGGCGCAGCTTTTCGCCGATGTGATTGATGCCTATGACCTGAACCTGGTGCCCGATATTGGCACCACCCTGGCTGGCGGCAGTGATCACGAATCATTCTGGGATCAGGATTACAATGCCATTCTGGCGATTGAAGATCAATCTGACTTCAACCCCTATTATCATACCGCCAATGATACCGTGGCGCATGTTGATCCGGCCTACTATACCGAATTTGTGAAGGCCTCCATCGCCACCCTTGTGCATGAAAGCGGCTGTCTGCTGACCGAAGGCGTGGGCACCCTCAGCGGCACCGTGACCGATGCCGCCACCAGCGCGCCCATCCCCGGCGCAACCATCACCCTGCAGGGCACCAGCGGCTCACCCATCACGCTCACCGCAGATGCCAGCGGCAGTTACACCCAGAACCTGCTGGAAGATACCTACACCGCCAGCGTCTGGGCTTATGGCTACGAGCCGGTGGTGGTTGAAAACATCGTCATCACCGCCGACCAGACCACCACGCAGAATTTTGCCCTGACCCTGGCCGAGACGCATATGCTCTCGGGCACGGTGAGCGATGCGAACAGCAGCGCGCCGCTGTCTGCCAACATCACCGTGGATGGCTCGCCCGAAACGGCCGTCACCGACCCGGCGACGGGCTTCTACAGCCTGGAACTGCCGCCCGGCACCTATACCCTGCATGTGACCTCGGCCGGGCATCAGGCTGCCACCCGTGAGGTTCTGATGGCTGACGCCGACCAGACCCAAAATTTTTCCTTACCCCCGCTCCCGCCCGTATTACTGGTGGACGACGACCAGAACAACCCCAACCTGCAAACCTACTACACGGGCGCCCTCGATCAGATCAGTGTAGCGTACGACGTGTGGGACGTGGCTGTCGCGGGGGCTCCTTCCGCTGATGACCTGGCCGGGTACTGCATGGTGATCTGGTACACCGGGCACCTTCTCCAGCAGCGATGAAACGGCAGTGGCGGCCTACCTGGATGGCGGCGGGCGTTTCTTCCTCTCCAGCTATGAGTACCTTTACGAGCGCGACCTGACCACGTTTGGGCAGAACTACCTGCATATTGGCAGTTACACTGATGATGTGTCGCTCACCAATCCAACCGGCGTGACTGGCGACCCCATCGGCGATGGTCTGGGCCCGTACTCATTAACCAAACCCACCGGCTGGACAGCCACCCTGTGGACAGATAACGTTAACAAAGATGCCTCTGCCGGCGCCGGCACACCGTTCAAATGGTCTGGGGTTGCCAATACCAACAGTGTGCGCTATGAAAATGCCACCTTCAAGACGGCCTTCATCGCCTGGCCGCTGGAGGCCATCAGTAATATTGCCCACCGCGCCGCGGTGCTGGATTCAGTCATCAACTGGTTTGGCTGCGCCTGCGCGCCGTTGAGCAGTGTGGACTTCACCTTTGACCCGGCTGCCCCGCTGGAAGACGAGACCATCACCTTCAGCGGTTCGGCGGTCAGTGAAACCCCGGTGACCTATGCCTGGAACTTTGCCGATGGCAGCACCGGTGCCGGGCCAACCGCCACCCACGCCTACACCGCCGGCGGCAGCTATGATGTGGTGCTCACCGCCAGCAATGCCTGCTCCAGCGGTACGGCCACCCATACCGTTGCCGTGCGCTCCATCTATGATATCTTCCTGCCGGTGATTGTAAAGTAGCCCCGGCGGGCCTGGTTTATCGGAAACAGGGTGCGGCCGCGCACCCTGTTTTTGTTTGGCTGCTGGGGGCTTGACCCATCCAGGACATTGCGCGGCCTAACCCCCGCCCCTCCCACTCCCTCCGGAGCGCCGGAGCGGCGAGGGCGCTGCGCGACCTAACCCCCCGCCCTCTCCTACGGAGCCGCGCAGCGCCCTGTCGGGGTGCTTCGCGATCCCTAAAGGGAAGGGAGCTTGGCCCCTCCAGGTGTAACTGCCATCCCTAACCCTAAAGGGTGCTTAGCTGCCCATACGCTTCACGCCGGGCGGCACCATCGCACATCGAACCTGGAACGTGGAACGAATCCCCGCACCTGGAACATGGAACGTCCCTAAGCCAGCAGCGCGTCCAGCAGGCGGCCCAGGCCGGGATGCTCGCGGCCCAAACTGGGCTGCTCGCGGCCCAAACTGGGCTGCTGGCGCGGCTTGTTGAGCGCCGCAAACCGCAGCGGCATGTGCGCCTCCAACCGGGCCAGGCCAGCCGGGCTGAAAAATTCGGCCGCCCGCCCCACCGGGTTCAACAGCATGATGTCTGCGCAGGTGGTCAGCACCTCGGCCAGGCGGGGCACATCGGCCGCCTCAAAAGCGTTCAGGTCGCTCACAATCTGACGTCCAAACTGGATGAAGCGGTGGCTCAGCCCGTCCAGCTTCCAGCCGGGCGCGGTCACCGAGAAGACGCTGGCGCGGTTGGCCTGCCGGTCAGAGCGGGTATCTTCCAGGTCATCCATCAACTGGGTCAGCGCGCCAAAACCGAACAAAACCCGCGCCTGTGCGGTGGTCAGGGTACCGGCAGCCAGGTAGCCATCTGCCAGCACCGAGGCGCCGCCCTTCTCAAAGCTGATGCCCAGAATATCCACCTCAAACGGCGAGAGATTGGGCGCCACCAGCGCCAGGCTGCGCGCCTGGGCGCTGTGGATCGCCAGCAGGCTGTCATAGACCTGCGGATATTGGGTGCGGTCCCATTCGCCTTCAATCATCTGAATCAGTGCGTGAATGGCGGCCTCGGCCGGGTTGGCAGGTTCAACCGGCTCACCCAGCAGGCGGCGGCGAAACCGCTGGTTGAAGGCCGCCTTAGCGCTGCCCGGCACGTCGGGGTCATCCAGGTAGTTGTCTGAGTAGGGGTAAAGCATCGAATAAGCGAAGATGGAGGGCGTGACGCGCACCGGCAGCCCCAGCAGCAGTTGGATCAGGTTGGCCACCGACACATTGCGCCCCGCCTGATAAATATCCTCAGCCGAAATCTGGGGGTCAAACTGGCGGGCCATCTGCCCAAAACTGCGCCCGGCAGCCAGCAGCCCGGTTGATTCAATATATTCAAGCTGCTGCGGCTGCAGGTGAAAAATATCCCGTGCAAACTGGCCAAAGACCGGGCGCAGGCGCTGCTGCCAGGCGCGGCGGGCCTCTTCACCGGGCGGCACATGCTTCAGTTCGGTCACCAGGCCATCCAGGCGCTTTTCGTGCTCTGCCTGCTGGTCCGGGGTATAGCGGTATTCAAACTCGGGCAGGTCTGACCGGCAGGCCCACCACAGCCGTTGATAATCAGCGGTAAAGGCCGGGATCATCATCTCAATGGTAGGGACGGGCAGGGGGTCGGCCGGGGCAGCCGGCCAGCGCAGGGTTGGGTACATGGTTTTGCTTTCTATCAATGGCGGATTAGGCTTGCTTTCTATATACGTTGATTGGCCAGAATCGTTCCCCCGCGGCAGGCCGAATTCGGCTTTGCGATATAATCAACCCAACCTTCCACCGGCTGAATGGACTTCTATCTAGCTACCTGACAGTTTGTCATAGGAGCGGGTAGAAATCAAGTACAAAGGATATTGAATTTGTCAGATGTCTTTCACGCATATACAAGCCAATGCGGAAAATACTCAAATCGCAGCGATC
>Ga0116187_1001144_pt1 | contig 29091 bp, 26 predicted proteins | sample AD_JPNNA6_MetaG_FD_89755 | JGI IMG/M metagenome (GOLD analysis project Ga0116187, IMG submission 89755) | Active sludge microbial communities of municipal wastewater-treating anaerobic digesters from Japan - AD_JPNNA6_MetaG | ecosystem: Engineered > Bioreactor > Anaerobic > Digestate | place... | reverse complement strand
GGCCCACTCCGAACGGCACCTTGGTGCGGGCGCCTTCCACGATGGACTTGAAGTCGACGAAGATGCCCTGGGCGGTCTCGGGACGCAGGTACACGGCCGCACCCTCGCCCTCCACCACGCCCTGCTCGGTCTTGAACATCAGGTTGAAGGCGCGCGGTTCGGTCCAGTCGAGCTTGCCGCAGGAGGGGCACACGATCTTGTGCTCGTTCACCAGCGCGAAGAGCTCGGCGTTGGTCTTGCCGGCCACCGCGGAGGAACCCACCTTGGCCTCGACCAGATGGTCAGCGCGCTCGCGGGTCTTGCACTTCTTGCAATCCATGAGCGGATCGGAGAACGACTTCAGGTGGCCCGACGCCTCCCAGACCTTGGTGTTGAGAAGGATGCCCGAATCGAGGCCCACGACGTCGTCGCGCTTCTGGACGAAGTGCTTCCACCACAGGTCCTTGAGGTTCTTCTTGAGCTCGACGCCGTAGGGGCCGTAGTCCCAGGTGTTGGCGAGTCCGCCGTAGATCTCGGAGCCGGGGAACACGAAGCCGCGGCGCTTGGAGAGGGAGACGATGTCTTTGAGGTTTTCGAGCTTGGCCATTGGTCTTGTCCGTCGCGCTCCGCGGTCGCGGCAAGCGCGCCTTTCTGGGATGTGTCGGATTCCGGCTGGATGTCGGTCCGAAGGACGACAAAGGTAGATCCGCGCAGGCGCTCCAAATGGATGCCTGCGGTTGGGCCCGGAAGGCCCGAATGCCGATGGCAAGAAGGCGATTTTTCGCGGAATCAGGATGCGGATGGACCGGGCGAGCAGCCGAGGCTTCCGGTCCGTCCCCGGAAATCGGCGCTCTCCGCTCCTCACGAGAACGCGATTCGGATTCATTCTCGTATCTTCCGCCAAGAACCGGTTTCACCTTTGGATGGGAGGCGATCTCGATGCGCCAGAAAACGACTCTCGCTCTCGTGGCTTGCGCCGCACTGGCCGCCAACGCGGCCGACACGATCTCCTTCGCGGGACAACGCGCCGTGGCCAAGGACCTGGTCACGGGACTCCAGGTCCCGTGGGGAATGGAAGAAGACTCCGCCGGAAAGATCTGGTTCACCGAACGCCCGGGTCGGGTCTCGCGATTGGACCCTGCCACGGGAACCCGCCGTGTGCTGCTGCGCATGACCGACGTCTATTCATCCGGCGAGACGGGGCTGTTGGATCTCGCCTTGCACCCCGCCTTCCCGAGAGTCCCGCAGATTTTCACGGTCTACACATACCAGTCCGGCGGCGCGATCCGCGAGCGTCTGGTGCGTCTGGACTGGGAGGCCGCGCGCGACACCCTGCTGCGTGCCGACACCCTGCTGGACGGCGTGCGGGGAGTCAGCACCCATGTGGGCTCGCGGCTGTTGTTCCTGCCCGACACGACGCTCCTGATGAGCTCGGGCGACTACCAGAACCAACCCATCGCGCAGGATCCCCTCGCCGTGGAAGGCAAGATCCTGCGGATGACGACTTCGGGAACCACGCCTTCCGACAATCCGCGCCCCGGATCCCTCGTGTGGACATCAGGCCATCGCAACGTCCAGGGCCTGGCCATCGGGCCGGCCGGTCGCGTGTTCTACTCCGAGCACGGCCCCAACAACGACGACGAGTTCGGCGTGGTGCGCAAGGGCCGGAACTACGGATGGCCCACCGTGCACGGATTCTGCGACGACGTCGTGGAAGACAAATTCTGCAACGATTCCGACGTGGTCGAGCCGCTGTCGGCCTACACACCCACCCTGGCGGTCGCGGGCATCGAATGGTACGGGAAGGACGCGTTCCCGTCCTTGAAGGGACGCGTCCTGATGACGTCTCTGAAAGCAGGCCAGCTGCGCGCCCTGCGGGTTCACGAGTCCAGGGATTCCCTGCTGTCCGATTCAATCTTGGTGAACAACCGCTGGGGCCGCCTGCGGGACGTCCTGGTGCTGTCCAACGGCAACATCGTGCTGGCGGTGTCCAACCGCGATGGACGCGGAAGCGCCGGTGCCGTCGACGATCGTTTGATCGAACTTTCGCCGGTAGGGTCCACGACCGGCCTGCGCCGCCGCGCCGCCGCGGGAACAGGGGACGCGAGGAACCTGCGCGATCCTTCCGGACGACTCGTCCGCACCGGCGCCGACGTGCGAGGCCTGCCCGCGAGCATCTACCTGCTCGGACGCGGATCGGGCAGAAATTGACGTAACCGGGAACGCCGAGGGGGCGGTTCCCTTCGAGCCGCATTTGTTCTACAATGGGCCGCGTGAACCTGCTGGTCGCAATCCTCCTTTGGGGCGTTCCCCTCCAAGTCCATCACGTGGACCCCCGATTCGGCCGGGCGCTGGGGGAGCGAACTGTGGTTGGACGCCTACTACACGGCGTTCAACGTCTCGCGTTCCATCACCGACGAACCCATCGCCAAGCTGGTGTCGGACGGCGAGCGCGCCACGGACTGGTGGCTGTTCACGCACCTGCTGCAACCTCGCGACATCCTCGTGGAAGCCAGCGTGAATCCGCTCCCGGTGGGCGGTTGGGCCACCCGCAAGTGGGCGCCGGGATTCTACGAGGACGCCACCTTCCGCAGCACCAACCTGGTGCAGGCCCTCACCCAGGGATTTCCGGAACCCTGGGCGGTCTCCGTGTTCTTCGGGAACGTGGTGAACCTGGTGTCGGCCACGGATTCGAACAAGACCAACGGGATGGGCTAATCGGGCATGGCGGCCGCGCCGCAAGGACTGGACACCTCCGCGGCCAGACGCCACGCGTTGCTGTACGCCGTGTCGACCGGGCGCCCCCTCCGCCTCGTGGTGGATGGATGGGAACTTGGGATGGATTCGGCCGACGCCGCCGAAGCGATCAAGGATCTGGTCCCGGAATTCCTGGATTCCAGCGACGTGGAACACCTGTTCCCCACACCGCCGGTGCGGGTCGCGCAGGCGATTTCCGTGGCCCAGGGAGTGCACTCCGACAGTACGCCGGTTTCTGTCAAGGGCTTGTTCGTTGGGAAGAGCCGCCTGCTCGGGCCGTTCTTCCGCGTCCTGGCCGACGGCGCCCCGGTGGCGAACCATTTCGAGCTGACCCAACAGGTCTCGCCGGGATTGTCGTCGACGCGATGGGACCTGGACAGCGCCAGGACGACGCTGCGCGCCTACGGCAACGCGCCCGCGGGCAGCTACGCGCTGGTGGTCTGGATGGAAGACGTCTCCGGCAACGCCGACACCTCCAGGACCTCGTTCGAGGTGCTTCCCGCGCCAGATCGCGTTGGACCTTCCATCGTGCGGGTGTCGCCGGCCTCCGACACCGTCGTTTCCTTCGACGACTCGGTCGCGGCCATCGAAGTCCGCGTCGCGGACCCGTCGGGCGTCGCCTCGGTGGAGCTGGATGGACAGAAAATGACCAAGTCGGGAGCCGAAACCTACCGGCTCCAGGACACCATCCCCCCCACCGGGATCTGGACACGGCTGGCGGTCGTGGCGCGCGACTCGGCCGGCAACCAAGCCGATCTGGAAATCGGGATCCTGCGCCAATCCAAGGACGCGGCCAAGCCCAAACTCGCGCTGCTGGATCCCGCTTCACCCACCGGCGACACGATCCCGACCAGCCAGGCATTCCGCAGGATCCGCTACCGGATCACCGACGCCAACGCCATCACCCTGGTCCTGATGGGCGGGGTGACGGCCTCCGCGGAAAGCGATTCGGTCTGGTCGGCCAACGTCCCCGTCGCGGCGACGGGAACCGCCGTCGCCATCGTGGTCCAGGCGCTCAACGACAAGGGCAACGGCGCGATCGACACGGTATGGGTGGTGCGGCGCCAGGACGACCTCCCTCCCTCCGTCGTCGCCAAGGCCGGGACACGACCTGTCGCATTCGACAGCACCTCGGCCAAGGTGGTCTGGAAGGTCTCCGACAACTTCAAGCTCGATTCGGTCTGGTTGAACGGAACACCGCAGACGATCCGCTCCGACAGTCTTTACACCCTCGTTCTTCCCAACCTGGTGCTGGGCAACAACATCGGAGCCATCCGCGCCAAGGATGCCGCGGGCAACGAAAAAGTCGACACCCAGATCGTGATCCGATTGCAGAACACCACGCCACCGACCTTGAAACTGCTGCCCGGCGCGATCGACCGCCAGGTGTTCGTCTACGGAGCCGACTCGATCCTGGTGCGTTGGCAGGTGACCGGCAACGAAAAGATCGACTCGGTCGCGATCAACGGACGACGCGCCATGAACAACAGGGACACGTTCTTCCTCAAGATCGCGCAGACACCTGGCGACATCCCCGTCGTTGCGGTGGCACGCAACCTGAGCGGTCTGGTCGCCAAGGATTCCATCACGCTGGAAACCAAGCTCAAGGACAAGGACGGGAACCTGTACCGGATCCGCCGCATGCCCGACGGCAGGATCTGGATGGCCCAGAATCTGCGCACCAACCCGCCCAGCGGCACCGCACCCTGCGCGGTTGGCGACTGCGCCAAGAACGGATCGCTCTACACCTGGCGGCAGGCGTTTTCCGCTTCGGATTCCGCCAGCGCCGCGCCGCAGGGCATCTGTCCGTCGGGTTGGCACGTGGCGACCCGCGCCGAGTGGAGCGGTTTGTTCAAGGCCACCATGCCCAAGGCGGCCACGGATTCGGCGCTCGCCTTGAAATCCACCTCCGGTTGGGCGGGAACCATCAAGTGCGTGGGATCCGTGTGCAGCGCCACCCCGTGCAACGGTACCGATCGCTATGAACAATTCCTGCTTCCGAACGTGTCCACCACCCTCGGGGGCGTGACCGCCGGCCGTGCCAACTATTGGCTGCCAGGCGGTGCGGGAACCACGAATGGCAACTGGATGTCGATCATCGAAAAACCAGCGGACTGGACTTCCGGCAAGACCAGCACGTTCGGCGTCAGGTGCGTCCAGGACTCGCGGATCATCAAGCTTCCCATCGACATCATCCAGGACGGCCCGGTCCTGAAACCGCTCGACCTGGAACTGATCCAGCTCCGCTGAGACCTGTGCCCGGGCGCTCGCGCGCCCTTTCTTCCTCGCAAGGACGACGGCCTGTCGGATTCCGGCAGGTCGCTTTCGTTCCGGTCGTCGTCGGCACGTGCGGAGACCGCGACCCGTAGGCCAGACTACAGGATGCGGAATCCCTTGAGGCTCGCGTGGAGTTCGATCACGAACCCGCGGAACAATCCGATGAGCGGAACCGCCACGAGCATCCCGATGATCCCTCCCACGTGGCTTCCGATCGCGACTCCCAGGATCACCACCCAAGGCGGCAGGTGAAGCGACCCGCCGACGGTGGCCGGGTAGATCAGCATGTTGTCGATCATGTGGACGATGAACAGCGCCGAAGCGATCACCCACCACGGCGTGGTGGTGGCACCCACCAGCGCCAATGCCACCGCGGGGATTCCGCCCGCGATGGGCCCCAACAGGGAAACCGCGTTGGCCAAGCCCGCGAAGACCCCGATGAAGATCGCGTAGGGCACCTGCAGGACAGAAAGCACCACGGAGATCAGGATCGCGTTGGCGAGGGAATCCAGACACTGGCCACGCAGGTAGTCGGCCGTCTGGCGCTGCACGCGGTAGAGCAGACGCAAGGTCATCTCGAAATACCGGTTGGGAACCAGTCGCACGAACGCTGTGCGGATTTCCGCGCCTCGCGCCAACAGGAAAAACGCCACCACCAGCGTGAGCAAGGTGTTTTCCAGCATGGGCAGCACATCCAGCAGTTCCTGCAACGACGCGAATGGACTTCCTTGCGCGCTCAGACGCCGCAGCGCAAGCAGTTTGGCTTGTTCCAGCTCCTTGGCCGGGACCAGCCGGGACAGGAAATCCATGAGACCGGCCAACCGCGAAGTGGCCATCTCGATGTATTCCCGCGAATGGCTCTGGAAGACCTGCACCTGGGCCATGATCATCGGCGTGGCGACGACCACGACCACGATCAGGAAGGCGCTGAGACAGCCCAGGATCAGCGCTGCGGAAATCCCGCGCGGAAATCCTCGTCGATCGAATTGTTCGATCACAGGCCCCAACAGGGATGCCAGCAGATAACCCAGGAGCAGCGGCAGCAGCAGCATCCAGGCCGAAAAGAAGACCACGGCCAGGATGGCGACCACGATCGCCACCCAGGCACCGGCCAGCACCTTGTCGCCGATCGGCGCGGACCTGCGGGCGGAAGCCACGGCGATCAATAGGGGCCTCGCGCGGAACCTTCTTCCACTTCGTGCAGACGTTCGTTGGTCTGGCGCAACCGGAGGGCGAGGGACAGCCCCAGGTTGCGAAGCAGCCGCGCCGCCGCCTGTGGACGGGTCCGTTCCAACTGGTCCAGATCTCCCTCGAACAGTCCGTACAGGACGCATTCGCCCTGGGCCACGGCCGATGCGGAACGAGGCGAATGGTCGAACAGCGACATTTCGCCGAACACGTGCCCGCTCTCCAGGATGGCCAACTGGGTCTCGCCTCGCACGGAATCTTCCGCCACGATCCGTACCCGGCCTGTCTGGATGAGGTACATCCCGCTCCCGATGTCGCCCTGTCGAAAGATGGCCTCGCCAGGATCGAACGCGCGGCGATGCAGCACGCGCGAAAGGTGTCGCAAGTGCCTGCGGTGCATGCCTTCGAACAGGGATACTCCCGCCAGCCAATCGACCAGCTTGTCGGGCCTTCCGATATGCAGGCGGTGGACGAGATCCGACCAGAGCGGATGGGTGTCCTTCATCGCCAAGCCCTTAGGGTGAACCGATGCTCTTCCTGATCGCGTTCTCGACCGAGTCCAAGGTCGAGGAGTCTGCGGAATTCCATGCCTCGAAGGTACCATCCCTGGAAACGAGAAGCATCAACGGAACGCTTCCTGAGTTGTACAACTTGGAAAACTGCCTGGATTTGTCTCTGAAGGTCGGCATATCGAGTTGGAAATCCGACCTGAATGCCACCACGTCTTCCGTGGACGCTTTTCCCGTGACGACCGCCACGACGGACAAGCTATCGCCCTGGTACTTGTCGCGGTACATCTTGATTCTGGAGAACGCTTTCTGGCAATGACCGCAAGTTGGCGAGAAGTAGAACAACAAGATTCGCTTTTGCTTGAATTCAGAGAATGTTCGGTTCGAGCCATCGATCGACTCCAGCGGTAGATCGAAATCGATCCGGGTCGTGTCGTGCATCCAGCGGTAAACCTGCACGACCGCTGGAACGTCGCGCTTCCATGCCGAACGAACAAAGATCAGGCAGGCAACAGCGAAGAACGCGATCAAGATGCGCCCAACCCACTTGCGACTGCCCTTGAAGCCCATCACCGGATCCACCAATCCTGTTTGTGTTCGGAGTAACGAAGACTCTCGGGCGTTCTGTGATCGAACCACAACAGCGATCGGAACAATCGCTCCGATCGCCTCCGGCGATCTTATTTGATCTTGAGGTTCTTCTTGATGCCGGCTTCGATGGCCGCCATGGTGGCGGAATCGGAAGAGTTCCAGAGCTGGAACGATCCGTCCGGCGAAACCAGGAGCATCAGCGGAACGCTGCCGGTGCTGTAGAGCTGCGCGAAGCGCTTGGTGTCGTCCTGGAAGTAGAGCATGTCGACCTTGAGTTCGGCATCGAACGCCTTGAGGTCCTCCGGCGAAGCGTAGCCGGTGGAAACGGCGGCGAAGGCCATGCCTTTTTTCTCGTACTTGTCGCGGAAGGCCTTGATGGTCGGGAAGGTGTGCTGGCAATGGCCGCAATTGGGCGAGAAGTAGAACAGGAACGTGTTGCGGTTCTTGAGCATGCTGAACGAAAGATCGGGCTGTTTGAGCGGCTTGAGCGGGATCGAGAAGTCGACCTTGGTGGGTTTGGCCGGAGCCGCCGCGACGGGCCCGAGGGGCTTGGCTGGAGCAGTCTGTCCCTGCGCGGAAACCAAGGCTGCCATGGAGACGAGGGTCAAGACGGAAACAATTCGCACGGTTCGCTCCTTCGATTTTTTGGGGCCATGGAACAAAATAGGAATCTCTGGCCGCTACAGCCTAGCGCGGATCCTTGCCGACAGGTGCGGATAGTCGTCGCCGAACACCTTCCGGAAGGCCACTCGTTCGTCCACTCCGTTGCGCAGATGCGCCAGGTACTTCGCGAGGGCGGTGGAAGTGTTGAGCTCCATGAGTTCCTGCGCGACGGCCAAGGAGAAGATGTAGGCCAGTTCGGCCTGGTCTTCGTCCAGATCCATGAACGTCCGACGCGCCTGGATCTCGTCCAGCCATTCGGCGGATTCGGCGCCCGGAAGGCGTTGGCAGCGTTCGCCCTGGTAGTACTGCGCCAAGCCTTCGTTCAGCCACAGGGGAACTTGGCCACCACCCGCGAAGGCCAGGAACGCGTGCGTCAATTCGTGTCGCAACACCGCGTCGCGCCGCCCCGGATCCGTCGCGGGCTCCAGCGGAAGATGCACCTGGCCGTCGAAACTCGCCGCCGCCCAGTGCGGAGCGTTCGCCTGCCCTCCCAGCAGGATGTTGACCTGGTGGGAAGGCTCGGATCCGATCTGGCTCTTCAGCAGGTTCCATGCGGTCTCGGCCGAGGCCATGACCTCGTCTTCCAACCCGTAGGGGCATGTTCCCATGCAGACCACGCGCAACCGGGAATTCGATTTGCCTTCGGCCCGCGAGCGCATGCGCTGCAGTTGCTGGTCCATCGCTGCCAACCCGATCGCGGCGGGATCGGCCTGGGCGTAGCGCTCCAGCCATCGCGAAGCGGCTTCCGCGTCGCCCCGCCGCATCGCGCATTGGACCAGGATCGGGTAGGCCTGGACCACCCCGGGATGCTCGCCCACCAGCTTTTCCAGGACGGCTTCGGCCGACCCCGGATTCCCGTTCATCGCCTGCGAATAACCCACGAGGAGCGTCGCCTCCGAATCGCCCGGCGATTCCTGGAGGATCGCCTCGCCCAGTTGCCGGCCCTTCCAGGGTTGCCCCGTGGAGGCCATGGAAAAGCCCAGCTCCAACCGACTCGCGCGCCGCCGGAGCAACGCCGCCGTGGAAAGCGGCGCGATCGAGCGGCACCGTTCCAGCGCGGACAAGGCGCTGTCGTGGCGCCCGGCAGCGGCCCAGCATTCGGCCTCGGCCTGCGGCCAAGCCGCATCGCGCGGATCCTGCGAAGCGCCTTGCGCGAACAATCGGGCGCCGTCTTCCAGCATTCCGGATCGGGCCAGCTCCACGGCCGAATCCCACAGCGGCCCCGCCGTGGGATTGGATGGGAATTCCAATCCGCCGGAAAACGCGTGCTCGCCGTGGGCCGGTTTGACTCGCAGGCTGCGACCGCGCGACAAACCCCAAAACGCCCCCCCGAGCAGGATGGCAACAAGGATCACCGCGATGCCGCTGGATAGGCGCATGACACCAGTCTACCTCGGAACAGCCCGGGTCCCGAGGGGTTTATCTTTGCCGGGCCATGCATCGCGAGAATCGTCGTTCCCAAGGCCTCGGGCCGTATGTCCTCGTCTTGGCCGTCTCGACGGCCTTGTCTCTGTCCGGCTGCGCCGGATCCAGACCGGAATCACCGCCCCCACCACCGCCCCACCCGCTCCTGGCCCAGATTCCGGAACCGCCTCCTTCCACCCTGAGGATCCCGATCCAGGTGGACCTGGATTTCGTCCAGCAGAGGATCCTCGCGGCCACCCCGAAGCCGCTTTCCCTGCAGGTGAAGCAGAAGAAGGTGCAACTGGGCGGGAACATCCCGTTCGCTCCCACCGTGGGTGTCGAATTCCGTCATCGCACCGAACTGGAGAACATCGATCTGACCATGCAGGGCGACCAGATCCAGGCGGTGGCCCGCGTGGGGTTCGCGGTGGGCGGTTCCGTGCTGGGCGGCGGAATGAACATGGGGCTGGCGTCCTGCGGGGAACGGACCGGCGAACCCACCGGCGCGATCGACTTCACCCTCAAGGGATACCTGTCCTGGGGCGACGACGCCAAGGTCCAGTTGAGGACGCTCCCCTGGGAGATGCGATGGATCCGTCCTTGCGAGCTGACGGCGTTCAAGGTGAGGCTGGAGGACATCCTGGATCTCCCGCTGGTCCGAAACCAGGTCCACAAGGCGATCACCCAGGCGATCCAGAAGATCCCCGAAGCCATCCAGGTGCGCCCCATGGCCGAAAAGGCCTGGAAGGAAGTGGTCAAGCCGCGCGAGATCCTGCCCGGGGTGAGGCTGGTGGTGCGTCCGGAAAGCCTTTCCGTGAGCCCCCTGACAGGAACCGGCAAGATGGTGTATTCCGCCATCACCATCCGCGCCCGTCCGTCGCTCACCGACAGCGTGGTGGCCTCCGACACCTCGCGCGTCCTCCCTCCCATCCGCGTGGAACCCACCGGGGACGGGCTGTTCCACCTGGAGGCCCAGGCGGGAATCCCTCTGGCCGTGGTCGACAGCCTGATGTCCGCCTCGCTTTCCGGCAGGATCTTCGACGCCGGCGGTCGCACGGTCCGGATCGCCAAGGCATGGCTCTACGGCGGAGGCGACAGGGCCGTGCTGGGCGTGCGCCTGCTGCAACCCTTCGAGGGCGACATCTTCCTGAAAGGCAGGCCCCTGTTCGATTCGGCCAGCAACACGGTGCTCCTGTCGGATGTGGACTTCGACATGCAGACGCGCTCCTTCCTGATGAAATCCGCCGATTTTCTGCTCCACGGCACCATCAAGGACGCGATCGCCAGGGCGGCGACGATCAACATTTCCAGCCACATGCCGCGGGTGGCCGACCTGCGGATCCCGACCGGCGACGTGGGGGAAATGGCCATCTCGCTCCAGACCCTGCGCCCGATGGGCATCTCGCTGGACCAGGGTCGACTGCACGCCTGGATGCGCACCGACGGGACGGCGACGTTCATGGTCGGAACCGGACGGAAAACGACGGAAAGGACCTCACAATGACCGAACGCGAAAAGATGCTGGCGGGCGAGCTCTACGATCCCGCCGACCCCGAGCTGGTGGAACTGCGGATCAGGGCAAGGCTCGCGACGGAGGCCTACAACCGTACTTCGGTCGTGGAAAAGGACCTGCGCGAGCGGATGCTCAAGGAGCTGTTCGGAAGCTGCGGCGGTTCCATCTACATCGAGCCCTCGTTCAAGTGCGACTACGGCTGCAACATCCACGTGGGCGACAACTTCTACGCGAACTTCGACTGCGTGATCCTGGACGTGGCCGAAGTGCGGATCGGGAAGAACTGCCTGCTCGCCCCGCAGGTGGGGATCTACACGGCCACCCATCCGATCGATCCGGTGCTGCGCAACTCTGGCAAGGAGCTGGGCAGACCGATCACCATCGGGGACGATTGCTGGATCGGAGGCCATGCCGTGATCAATCCCGGCGTGCGACTGGGGAACAACGTGGTGGTGGCATCGGGTGCCGTGGTGACGAAATCCTTCGGCGACAACGTGGTGCTGGCCGGCAATCCCGCCCGCGTGATCAAGGAGATCCCCATCGTCGAAGCGGCTTGAGCGCGGACGACCCGACAAGTTTTTGCAGGAATCCTCGTCGGGCGCCGGTGGATTATGGTACTTGTATGGAAAGCCTGCCCGATGTCGGACACGCCCGCGCAATGGAGACATGACAATGGGAGACAAGGTCATCAAGAAGCAGGAGAAGAAGCACCCGAGCAACGAGAAGGTGCTCGCGCAGAAGGCCAATGCGGCGCAGGCGGCGAAAGCCGCCACCGCGCTCGCCGGCGCGAAGCCCGGCGGAAAGAAGTAGAGGCATCGCCGTGGGACCGTAAAATTTTGCGGCCCCACGGCCCCACCAAGCCCCGCGGACCATGAGAAAAGGCGACCTCGTCGGGGTCGCCTTTTCGTCAACAGGATTTGTCGGTCCGGCACAGGCGCCCGTTCCCGATCACTCCTCTTCGGTTTCTTCTTCCTTGAGGAATTCGGCGAACTCGCGCACCGTGGCGATGTATTCCTCGGTCTGGTCGGGCTTGCTCTTGAAGTACTCAACGACCTCGTGGGTCTGGTCGACCGTCAGGTTCAGGCGGGTCTGCTTGTTCAGCTTGCTCTTGCAGCCCCACTTCTTGGCCTTTTCCGGAGTCAGCTCGATCGCGTCTTCGGGCGAAACGAACCGCATGTCGTCGGAATACAGCGCCCAGCAGTTGTCCATCTCGAAGTAGCGGGCCAGGAGTTCGTCGGCTTCGCCGTTCTTGAGCGCCCAGCGGCGCAGGTGCAGCTTCTTGACATCGAGGACCTTGTCGATGCGCATGTAGCCGGTGACCAGGAACTTGCCCTTGTGGGCTTCGGACAGGCCTTCGTAGATGGTGCCGAACAGGATGTAGCGCTTCTTGTTCTTGACCAGCGAATTGCGCAGCTGGACCATGGACGGTCCCACGAGGCCGAAGGTCCCGGTCTCGTAGTTGGGTTCGGTCTGGCGGCCCTTGCGGTATTCGTCCAACGCGTCGCGTACCGGCATGATGGCTTCGCGACTGGAGTTGACGTGGATGAGAACGCCTTCGTCCTTGCCGCGGAAGTCCTGCCACTGCGAAAGGTCGATCTTGGTTCTGGGCATTGGTGAAATCCTTTCAGCCCCCCGAAAGGAAGATCTTCCGGTGGGAGAGGGGGTCACTTCCGTGACCAGTGAAAAGTGGCCCTAGGCCAAAAGTGGCTCGGCAGGGCATCGCTTCCAATTTGAAAAGATAGCAAGAACCCATAGCGCAGGAAAACCCACCTTGGCTTAACGATTTCTTCTTTTGTGGATCTCGATATCTTCTAGCGCCTTGAATGCTAGGTTGTGGGCATGATCCGTTTGATCCCTCTCCTGGCGTTGGCCGCCTGCCACGCGGGCTCGAACCCGAACCAGCAACCCTCGAAACAAGCGATCCAGACGCCGACCGATTCGACCCTGGTCATCGCCGCACGGATCATGGCAAACCTTCCCGCAGGCGATCCGGCCACCCGGCTGGAAGCCGCCAGCCGCGCTTTGCTGGGGCGTCCGTATCTGCTGGGGACCCTGGGCGAAGGGGATTCGGCCAAAGGCGATCCCAAGCCTCGCCTGCGACTGGACGCGTTCGATTGCGTGACGTTCATCGAAACGTCCTTGGCCATGGCGATCTCGGAAGACACCTCCTCCTTGCTGGCCCGCATGGATTCCATCCGGTACCTGGACGGAACGGTCCAATGGCGCCTGCGCAACCATTTCTTCGAGGGGGAATGGCTCCCCCGCAACCGCCGATGGGCGAAGCTGGTGGACTTTCCCGGCGACACCACCGAGGTGCGTTCCTTGGCGCGCAAGGGATTCTACGCCAAGCGCGGCGCGACAGTTCCCGACACCACGATCCCGTTGCGCATGGTTCCCAGCGCCAAGGCGATCGAACGGTGGTCCAAGGCGTCGGACACCACGCGCATCCGCGGGCTGGCGCTGGTCGGCAAGGTGGAAGGCTACCCCGTGCTGCACACGGGGTTCCTGGTGGAACGCAAGGGCGAACCCGCCAGGATCCGTCACGCCTCGCAGCGGGGCGCCGTACTGGAAGAACCCTTGTTCCGCTACCTCCAGGAAAAGAAGAAGTTCGTGGGACTGGTGGTCTGGGAATGGTTCCCGTGAAGCCTCCCCGTTGTACCTTGTGAGGTCGTGATGCTCGATCCCACCAGATGGATCCCACCGCTGGCCTACCTGGTGGCGGTGGCGGTGTACGCGCAGCGGATGTTGTCGCCGACGTCCGTGGCGCGTCCCGGATGGGGACGCTGGGCGATGGCCGCCACCGGCGTGCATCTGGTGCAGATCGCGGCGCTGGCGATCGAGCGTGGACGGTTCCCGTACGCGTCCATGTGGGAAGCCCTGTCCGTCGCGGTCGCGGTGTTCGCACTTTCCTACCTCGTGCTGGAACGCCTGGCGCGATCCGACGCGTTGGGTGCGCCGTTTTTCGCGATGGCGGCGCTGGGCACCTTGGCATCGGCCTTGCACCCCGAGGCGACCCGACTCCCCGCACACATCCAGTCCGGGAGCTTCCTGGTCCACGTCTCGCTTGGGGTGTCCGGGCTCGCGCTCCTGACGACTTCCGGATTGCTCTCCGGCGCGTGGCTGCTGCAGTACCGCCAGTTGCGCAGCCGCAAGTTCACTCCCCTGTCGCGAAGGGCTCCCGACCTGGCCACGCTCGAACGGCTTTCCATGGTGTCCAGCGCCATCGGAACCGCGCTGATGGCGGTTTCGGCCGTGCTGGGGGCCCTATGGACGATCCAATGGCAAGTGCCGGTTTCCGACGTGACGGCCAAGACGGCAAGCGTGACCTTGGCCATCCTTTGGCACCTGGCGATCGCAGGGCTGCGCCGCGGAAAGGGATTTTCCAGCCGCGCGACGGCCTGGCTCTCGCTTGCCGGGATCGGCCCCGTGGTCCTGGTGCTCTGGGCAGGCACCCATGGGATCTGAACGGCCCACGCTCCATGCCGGTGTGGTGGGGGTTTCGTGGCGGACGGCTCCCGCCCAGGTCCGCGACAGCTGCCTGCTCCCGCCGCAACTGGCCGAGCCGCTGATGGAGCGCCTGCGCCGCGAATCCTGCACCGAGGCCACCATCCTGTCCACCTGCAACCGCGTGGAGATCTGGACCGCGTCCATGGATCCCATCGCGTCCACCGACGCCGCGCTGCGCCTTTGGGACGAAATCTGTCATCCCGCTCCGGAATGGAGATCCTGCGTCTACGCCTACCAGCACGAGGAGGCGGTCGAACACGTGTTCCGGGTGGCGTCCTCGGTCGACTCCCTGGTGCCGGGCGAAACCCAGATCCCGACCCAGGTGCGCAAAGCCTGGGAAAGCGCCTGCGCGTCTTCGCACGCGGGGTTCTTCCTGGACCACCTGGTGCGCGGGGCCCTGGTGGCCGGCAAGCGCGTGCGCACCGCGACCCGCCTTGGCGAAGGCGCGATGTCGATCTCCAGCGCCGCGGTGGACCTGGCGCGCAAGATCGCGGGCGACACGTCCAGGCTGAGGATCGGGATCGTGGGCGCGGGCGAGATGGCCGAACTCGCCTTGACCGGATTCGCACGCGGCGGGGCCAGGGCGTTCGTGTACGTGAACCGCACCGAAGCCAACGCCCGCCGCCTGCAGAACGCGCACCCCGGACGGATCGAGCCGATGGAGAACCTGGGACAGGTCCTGTCGGAATGCGACGTGGTCGTGTCGGCCACCGGGGCCCCGGGGTTCGTGGTGACTCCGGAACTCGCGAGATCGGCCATGAAGGGGCGCAAGCGCCCGATCTTCCTGCTGGACATCGCCGCGCCGCGCGACATCGATCCCGACGTGGCCGAGGTCCCCGGGGTGTTCCTCTACGGCATCGACGACCTGGAGCAGGTGGTCGACGAAAACCGTCGCAACCGCGGATCCGAAGCCCGGGCGGCCGAGGCGATCCTGGCCGAAGAAGTGGAGAAGTTCCGCGCCTGGTGGCGCAGCCTCGCCGTGGTGCCGCTGGTGTCGCAGGTGCGGGAGCGCGTTCACGGCATGGCCAGGGCGGAGGTCGAACGGTTCTTCCCGCGCGTGCGCCACGCCACCGAGGACGAGCTCCGTTCGGTGCTGGAGGATTTCGCGCAGGCCATGGCCAACAAGTTCCTGCACCGCCCCACCTCGCAGTCGCGCAAGGCCGCCGCCGACGGCCGCGAGCCCGAGATCGCGGCCGCCCTGCAGGAGCTGTTCCTACAAGGAGACGAATCTTGACAATCCTTCGCGCCGGAACCCGCGGGAGCCAGCTCGCCTGGACCCAATCGGGACAAGCCCTGGAGCTCCTCGCCGCGGCCGTTCCCGGAGCGACCTTCGAGCGCGTGCGCATCGAGACGCGCGGCGACAAGGACCAGCACACGCCGCTTTCCGTCCTGCCGGGCACCGGGTTGTTCGTCAAGGAGCTGGAATCCGCGCTCGTGCGCGGCGAGATCGACCTGGCCATCCATTCCCTCAAGGACGTCCCGTTCGAGACCGCGCCGGGCTGCCAGCTGTTCTACCTGGAGCGCGAAGATCCGCGCGACGCCCTGATCTCGCCGCACGCGAGCCTGGAGGCGCTTCCGGAAGGCGCGCTGGTGGGAACCGGTTCGCCGCGGCGCATCGCCCAGCTCAAGGCCGCGCGCCCCGACCTGCGGTTCCAGGACCTGCGCGGCAACCTGGAGACCCGCCTGCGCCGCCTGGACGCCGGCGAATACGACGCCATCGTGCTGGCCTGCGCGGGGCTCTCCCGGCTCGGCTGGGAAGACAAGATCCGTCAACGCATCGACCCCGGCACCTGCGTTCCGGCGTTCGGGCAGGGGATCCTGGCCCTGGAATGCCGCGGCGACCGCCCCGACGTCGCAGAGATCCTGCGAAAGGCGGAGGATCCCGACGCGCGGCTGGCCGCCGAGACCGAACGGACGCTCATGAAGGCGCTGGGCGGCGGCTGCAAGACGGCCCTGGCCGCCCTGGCCGAACCCGCCGGGAACGACGTGCGCCTGCGGGCCGTGGTGGGCGACCACCATACCGGACGATTGTGCCGTCGCGAGTGGACCGGACCTCGCGAAGATGCCGCGACCGAGGCCCACCGCATGGCACGCGACCTGCGCCAGGAAGCCACCGCGCTGGGGTTCTTTCCCGTTGGCTGACCGCGTCCTGGCCCTGTTCCGGACGGCGGAGACCGCCGATCGTCCCCCGGTTCCGGGGTGGATCGTGCGCACCGTCGTGTTGGGCGAACAAGCCGACTCCGACGACGACGACATCGACCTTGCCAAGCGCCTGGCCGACAAGGATTGTCTGATCGTCACCAGCCCGAGGGCGGCGGCCTGGGTGAACAAGCAGGCGTTGCCACCCGAGCGACGCAAACCCGTGTTCGTGGCCGGCCCCGCCACGGGAGCCGTCCTTGCCAACGGCCGCTGGGATGTCCGCGTCCCCGCGCTGGCCACCGGGGGCGAAGCCGCGGTGCGCATGCTGGCCGCCGCCGGATTCCGTCGACCGCTCTTCGTGGGGGCCCGCGAAACCGCGGGAACGGTCGAAGCGACCTGTCGTTCGCTGAATCTGGATCTGGAACACCTGGCCGCCTATGCCACCAAGGCCAGGAAGAATCTGGATCCGTCCGAACTTCCCGACCCGGTGGTCGCCCAGGCGGCGGCGTTCCTCGCCCCGTCGGCGGTCCGGTTCTTGGAAAAAATGGCGCCGACCTATTTCCGTCAACTGGCCCTGACCAGACCCGCCGCCGCCTGCGGCGAAGCCACGCTCCAGGCCCTGCGGGAGCTGGGTTGGCGCGACATCCGGCCGGCTCCCGGACCCGATCTGCAACAACTCGTCCAAGCCTTCGGAGGAACCATGTCTTCCCGCGAACTCTTCGCCCGTTCCCTCGCCGTCACGCCCGGCGGAGTGCACTCCCCCGTGCGCGCCTTCCGCAACGTGGGCGCCGAACCGTTCTACGTGGCCTCGGCCAAGGGCTCGCGCCTGACCACCGTGGACGGCAAGGAACTGGTCGACTGGGTGGGTTCGTGGGGTCCCATGGTGCTCGGGCATTCGCATCCCGCCGTGGGCGCGGCCATCCAGTCGTCGCTGGCCTCGGGTTCCTCGTTCGGAGCCTGCTCGATTCCCGAGGTCGAACTGTCGGAAGAAATCTGTCGGCGCAACCCGTGGGTGCAGAAGGTCCGACTGGTCAGTTCGGGCACCGAGGCCACCATGTCGGCGCTGCGCCTCGCCCGCGGGTTCACGGGGCGCCCCGCGTTCATCAAGTTCCGCGGTTGCTACCACGGCCACGGCGACAGCTTCCTGGTGGCGGCAGGGTCTGGCGCGCTCACCCATGGCCACCCCTCCAGCCCGGGCGTCACGCCCGACACGGCCAAGGACACCCTGGTGGCGGAGTTCAACGACCTCGAGTCGGTGGAAGCCGCCTTCGCCGCCCGTCCCGGCGAGATCAGCTGCATTTTCGTGGAACCCGTGCCCGGCAACATGGGCGTGGTCCCGGCGCAACCCGGATTCCTGGAGGGCCTTCGCACCCTTTGCGACGAACACGGCGCGCTCCTGGTCCTGGACGAAGTCATGACCGGGTTCCGGGTCCACACCCGCGGCGCGGCGGGGCTGTTGGGAATCCAACCCGACCTGGCCACCTACGGGAAGATCATCGGCGGTGGACTCCCTTTGGCCGCCTTTGGCGGACGCGCCGACATCATGGACAAACTGAGCCCTCTGGGTCCGGTGTACCAGGCCGGGACGCTTTCCGGCAATCCGTTGGCCTGCGCGGCGGGACTGGCGCTGCTTCGCGAACTGACTCCCGAGGTCTACACCAGGCTCGCGATCCTGGGTGAACGCATGGAAAAAGCCATCCTGCCCGGCATCGCGGGCAAACCTCTGCGGTTCCAGAGAGTGGGGAGCATGGCCACCCTCTTTTTCCACGACGGCCCGGTCAGGACATTCGCCGACGTGGCCGCCTGCGACAACGCCGCCTTCGGGAGGTTCTTCCGGATCATGCTGGACAAAGGGCATTTCCTGCCGCCGGCGCAGTTCGAGGCGTTCTTCCTGTCGGCAGCGCACACCGAGGAAGACGTGGACCGGTTCGCGAAGGATCTGCTTTTCGCGGCTGATTCCGCCTTGGCCTGACCAGCGCAGCTCGGATCGACACCTGGGGTGAACCCAAACCGAACTTCCTGCGACCAAGCCATTCGAAAACGACGAATCGAGGAGCGGGACTTGCATTCCGCTTTCCCTCGGCCATCTAGATGGAGTACTCACCCATGCGCATCGTCCGGCTTCTCGTAGCACTGATCCTGGCTGGAGCCGTCTCCACCCAAGCCCAAACCATCGTCGAGCGTCGCGGCGCGCTCAAGGTTGCCGGCAACAAGGTGGTCGATCAAAACGGGGAACCCATCCAATTGACTGGAATGAGTTTCTTCTGGAGCCAGTGGATGACCGGATTCTACAACCGGGATGTCGTCCGATGGCTCGTGAAGGATTGGCAGTGCCCGTTGGTTCGAGCTGCCATGGGCGTCACCGTGGGCGGCGGATACCTCTCCAATCCGACCGGCGCCGTGGCCCCGATCACCAAGGTCGTCGACGCAGCCATCGCAAACGGCATCTACGTCATCATCGACTGGCACGAAGAGATGGCGATCGACCATGTGGAAGAGTCCAAGGTCTTCTTCGGGGAAATGGCCAAGAAGTACGGCAAATACCCCAATGTGATCTTCGAACTCTACAACGAACCGCACAATTCCAATCCAGATCTCAACCCCACTTGGGAACAGATCAAGTCGTACTCGGAACAAGTGATACCCGTCATCCGCGAACACTCCAACAATCTCGTGATCGTCGGAACGCCCAACTATTCCCAGGACGTGGATGAGGCATCGTACGACCCGATCGACCCCACGATCTATGGAGCGGTCGCCTATACGCTTCACTTCTACGCGGGAACGCACGGCGCTTCGCTTCGCAACAAGGGTAACACGGCGATGAACAACGGCGTGCCGCTGTTCGTCACCGAATGGGGCACCACGACCGCCGACGGCGGACAGTTGACCGGCCCCAGCAAAGGCAAGGTATATCCCACCGAATCCAACGCCTGGTTCACCTGGATGGACCAGAAGAAGATCTCCTCCTGCAACTGGTCCATCTCCGACAAGGCCGAAGGTGCATCCATCCTTGTTCCGGGCGCATCGACCAGCGGCGGCTGGGATCCCAATACGGACCTAACGGAGAGCGGCAGATACATCCGCACCAAGATCCAGGAGCATTGCGCGGCGGACCCCAATGTCTGTCCCTATCTTGGCCCCGAGCCAGCCACGTTCCCCGTCCCAGGCGCGATCGATCCATCCCAGATCTCCACTGGAGTCGGCTTGAGTTCGGAAGTTTCTCAGGAATCCTCCAGCATCAAGAACCTGATTTCGATCGACTCCGGCGATTGGGCGACGTACTCCATCAACGCATCTGCTCCGGAGACTTTGATCGTCCGCGCCAAGGTCCAGGCGATCGGAGCCCTCGACTCGATCACCCTCCGCGCCAACGGCAAGGACGTCAGCATCCCGGTGGGTGGGACCGGAATGGACGGATGGTACTGGGCCTACGGCAACAACCGCCTGACCGTTCCCGCTGGTTCCAGCGAAATCGAGATCCGCTTCCAGGCTCCCGGTACGAACCAGATGAAGATCCAAGCGATCGAACTGATTTCAGCTCCTTATCGTCCCCATGCGGCTCCCACCGGAATTCCCATCGAACTCTTCTCGAACACCGGGGCGAGCGGGGTCGAAGTGGTAGCGAAGACGGATGGCAGCCTTCCCTTTCTCGCCAATTTCAAAAACGGCGCATCTATCTCCTATCAAGCCAATTTCAATGTGTCAGGAACACAAATACTGAACTTGGAAGTCGCGTCGGGATCGACAGGAGGAAAACTCTTCCTGAGGGCCACCGGAAGTTCGGTCCGTCGCGACACCATCGAGGTGTCCCCGACGGGAGGGTGGTTCTCCTGGAAACCGGAAAGCTTCAGCTTCCTGGTCGCCAAGGGACTCGTGGTCGTGAACCTCAGCGCAGCTGGCGACACGGGATCACTGTTCAACGTATCCGGCCTGCATACTTGGGATGCGACGTCGATCTCGTCGCGCATGGCCAGCAATGCGCTCTCCGTGGTTCGAACCAGAAGCCACCTGGACTTGGACGGACTCGACGGGGCCGGCTTCCGCGAAGCCATGGTCGTATCCGCCGAAGGTCGAATCCTGTCGCGCACCGACATCTCGGGCCTCCCCAGCGCCAAGATTCCTCTGCCTTCGAGCAGGCTCCCGGTGTGGATCCGCCTGAACGGCATCACCTCGGCCACCCTGTCGGTCCCTCCGACGCGCTGACGCTCGCCGTCGCTTCACCGACAACTGCTGGACTTTCAAGCCCTCGATTCCGGATCACCCGGAATGCGAGGGCTTTTTCATGGGATCAGCTCGGGTGCCAGCCGCAGCGGGTCGCCATCCAGACAAGAAGGAACGCCATCAGCCCGGAAAGCGCGATCAGCTTCCAGGCGCGGGAGCGCAAGGCGGCGTCGATGCGCGGATCGGGAACCTTCTCTGTACCGCAGCCCAGGTCCCATGCTCCCAGCACCGCAAGTACCACGCAGGTGCTGGTGAAGGCTTCCAGGATGCAAAGGATGCTTGCGAAGGCGGGCACCAGGAGCGCCCAACGCCAAAGCGGATGGACTCCTTCCAGGATCATGCCGCCGGCCAGCGCCAAGGTGGCGACGGTTCCCACGATCCCGAGGACCAAGCGCACCTTCTTGCCTCGATGGGCGAGATTCGCGACGCTGAATCGGTAGGGATGGTTCGAGCACATCGTGGTGGTTATGATACTCGCCACCCCCCGATCCAACCAGAGGATCGGTAGAACCGCGACAAAGTTTTGCACGCCCGTGACAATCGACGTGCAGGTGCCGAACCTTCAGGCGCCGGATTCCGTGCGGGAGCGGGAAATCCAGGCCTCGCGGGAGAGCAGGATCCAACCCGCGACCAACAGGACGCCACCGATCGGCGTGATGGCGCCAAGGCCGCGGATCCCGGTCAAGGCGAGCAGATAGAGCGAGCCTGCGAAAAGAACGATCCCCGCCAACAGCACGTTCCAGGAACGCCCCGGAGCCTTCCTTCCCGATGCCAGGGCGACGAGCGCGACGGCATGGACGAGATGGTACTGCGAAGCCGTGGTCCAGACCGCCAGAAGATCGGGCGGAAGGCGCGCCTTGAGAGCGTGCGCCCCGAAGGCGCCGAGCGCGACCGCGAGAGCGGCCAACAGCGCGGCGATGGACGTTTTCATGGAATCCTCCTGTACCCGCCGGAGCTTCGCAGCGGAGATAGCTGGGCGACATCGTCGGGAGCGTCGCGACCGGTCACCAGGTCGGCCACCACCTCGCCGGTGCGCGGCGCCATGGAAATACCCGATCGGTAATGCCCCGACGCGACCAGAAGCCTACCTGGCACGAGCCAACCCAGATGAGGGACCCGGTCGCGCGAGCGCGGGCGAAGCCCCGCCCAGACCTTGACCGCGCGGGACAGATCGAGCTCGGGAAAGATCGAAGACAACCTGTGGCGAAGTTCGCGCAAACCCCGATCGGTGACGTTTTCTTCCCATTCCCCGTGTTCGACGGTGGCCCCCACGAGCGTCAGATCGCCGCGCGGCACCGCGTAGTACGTGTCTTCCAGATGCACCATGGCATCCAGCGCATGCAACCGGGGGACCAGCGCGAGCTGGCCCCGCACAGGCACGAGGTTGGCGTCCCACCCGAGCGGGCGAAGGACGTCGCCGGACCAGGGACCCGCCGACACGAGCAGCACGGGAGCTTCGATCACGCCACCCGCAAAAACGACTTTCCAGGTCGTCCCGAGATCCGTCACCTGCGGGATTCCCGCATTCGGCACGACCAAGGTTCCATCTCGCTCCACCGCCGCCAGGAGCACATCCAGGAGGTCCGACGGCACGCACCAGCGTTCGCCCGCGAACCGGAAAACCCTCCAGGGTCCGCCACGCGCCGCGCAGGACAAGGCCCGCGGCGGGGCGTCCAGCTCCTCCCAGCGAGCAGGATCCGATTCTCGCTCCAACCGCTGACGGAACCTGTCGGCCTTCCCGCCAGGCGGGAAGAAACAGAAGTCGTCGCCCTCCCGCAGAGACAATTCTTGTCCAGACTCCGACGCGAGGGCGCGGACCCATTCCTCGTATCCGTCCAGGGACCGGGTGTAGAACATGCGCCCGGGAACGTCGGAACGGACGACTCCTCGCGCGACCAGGATGCCGGCCGCGGCGGAAGACGCGTGGGAACCGGGAACGTCGCGCTCGACAACGGCCACCCGGAGCCCTCGCTTGGCCAAAGCGCGGGCGGAAGAAAGCCCCGAGATCCCCGCCCCGAGCACGACCACATCGAAAGGATCTGCCATGGCGCCAAACTACTCTGGCGAGCGGCTCCCGCCCTCCGCCAGCGTTCCCACCGGCGGAGGCGCCGCGGTCACACCCTGCGGGCCTTGCGCACCAACAGCGACAGACCGGGGAGGGATGCCCCTGCGGAGCAGAGGGCTGGAAGGGTCGCGGCGTCCACGAGCGACGGATCGTAGACGGCCACGGCGAACGAATCGCCCGGCTGCAGGTAGGTGGATTCGCCCAGCGGCGTGTAGCGCGTGGCTCCGATCGTGATCACGGCGCGCTCGGGACGTCCGGCGCGTTCCAGCAGGGCGGGAAGATCCTCCAGCGGCCCCTGGTCGGCCTGGGAAGACAATTTCTGCTCGACCCATTCCACCAAGGCGGGACCGTACAGGGTGTAGCCCGCGACGGGGCTGTCGATGCCGTAGGCGTCCCACCGCCCGTCGCGCCCCAGGAACGAGGCGATGCGGAAGCGGTCCAGCGCCGCGCCCGCGGCCAATCCGTCCGGAAGATCGATCCAGGCGGAAGAAAGCCCCTTGGAGCCCGGGCCCCAGTTCTTCTTGACGCTGATCTTGGGGGCGCCCTCGCGCCGGATGGAGGCGTCGTCGAAGGCCGCGAACGCCACGGGCCGGACCTTCACGTCGTCGCCCCGGTAGGATAGCTCGCACGCCAAGGCGACTTCCGGCTCGCCCTGGACCTGGGCTCCTTCGGGCAGGGCCAGGTCGGTGGCCGACACCGGATCGATCGACAGGAAATGTCCTTCGATCGGGAGGTGGTAGGGGAACATCCCCTTGGGGCCTTCGCCCGACATCTTGAGCGACGCGAAGTCCTTGACCTCGCCCGCCTGCTCCAGGTGCCCGGCGAAATTCCCGGCGATTCCGAATCCGGCCCAACGGCCGGGGACGAGCTCGATCACAGTCCCTCCAACAGAAGCGAAAGATCCAATGGCATGGTGGAATGCGTGAGCGCCCCCACCGACGCGAATTCGGCACCCGCGCGCGCATAGGCTGGCAGGGTGTCCAGAGTGATGCCTCCCGACACTTCCAATCCGAAGCCGGCACCGGCGGTGTCGCGCATCGCGCGCGCCTGCTCGACCATGCCCGGAGCGAAGTTGTCCAGGAGAACACGGGTCAAGCGCAAGCCAAGCACGGACTCCAGTTCGGCAAGGTCGCGCACTTCCAGGATGATGTCGGTGCCCGGCGCCACCGCCGCGATGGCTTTTTGGGCGGCGATCTTCACGCTACCCGCCGCCTGGGCGTGGTTTTCCTTGATCAGCACGGCGTCCCACAGCCCGATGCGATGGTTGGAACCGCCGCCGACCCGGATGGCCCACTTTTCCAGCAGGCGTTGGCCGGGGGTGGTCTTGCGGGTGTCCAGGACCTTGCAGCCATCGCCCGCCGCGCGCTGGTAGACACTGGCGGTGGTCGCGACACCGGACAGGTGCTGCGCGAAGTTCAGGAACGTGCGTTCGCCTTCCAGGATCGCGCGCGTGGAACCTTCGAGTTCCAGCACGACGGTTCCTTTTGCCACCACCGCCCCGTCTTCGAGCATCGGGTGAAGGAGAACCTTCCCCGCGACGGGATCCAGTTGGGCGACCTGATCGAACACCAGTCGGGCCAGCGGCATTCCCGCGAACACCCCTTGCGCCTTGGCGACCACCCTGGCACGGCTCCGATGCCCCGGTGGCAGCACAAGGGAACAGGTCAGGTCCCCTGTCCCCAGATCTTCTTCCAAAGCCAATCGAACGATCCGCTCGGCGGCGGATGACGGAAAATCCCGCATGGAAGCCGTAGAGTAGTTCCTACCCGCCACAACGGGCAAGTGGAGGCAATCCTTTCCCGCCCCGGCAAAGCCGTTCCGCCGTTTTCCCGGCCATCTTCCAATTGGCGCACGGCTTGCATGGAGACCGGTCGTGCTCAAACTCAAAGACATCATCGCCCTGGGACTGCTGGCCGTCGTGAGCTTCCCGATGGTCCTTCTGGGAGTCCTCCTGTGGACCGGGAACGTCCGGATGGTCTTCGGGCCCGAAGCCGACGACCCCAGCGCCCGAGCCCGCTTGCTGGAACGACCGGAGGACATCCCCGGCGCGACGGTGGTCGGCCGGACATCAAGTTCCGACGAGGCGAATGGAGATCCCGCCGCCCCGACCGGTGGAGACCTGGACCAGCGGGAAGCCGAAGTCCTGCGCGAAATCCAGCGGCTGGAAAGCCTTCGATCGGAAAACGAGTCGATCCGCGAAGCCATCGCGGCGGAACGGCAACGACTGGAACGCCTCCTCCTCCAGGGGGACAGCCTGGAAAGCCGCCGTTCGGAAGTCCTCGCCGCGACGTTCACGGGAATGAAACCCGACCAGGCCGCGAAAATCCTGTCGGCGTTGGACGACATCCTGGTCACGGCCATCCTGAGGAAGGTCGCCGACGACAAGCCGCGCGCCAAGATCCTCGCCGCCTTCGGCAAGATCGATGTGCAACGGGCGGCACAAGTGGCGCGCCTGCTCGGCAACGACCCGAGCGGATCTTCCAAACCGGCATCGCCCAATCGATCCGCCGCGAACAAGCCCGGGAACAACCAACCAGCGACCGGCAGCGGAGATCCCGCCGTCGACGCGAAACCTCGTCAGCCTTGAGAAGGAATCGGAACCAATGATCGAAGCGACCCAGCTCCAGATTCCGGCATCGTCCATGGACGGCCGCCCCGCCGCCACGGGCGCCACGCCTCCTTCCACCGACGGATTCATCCAGGTCCTGGAACTGTTCCTGGGATCGAGTCCGCTCCCGTCGAGCCTGCTGGGCGGTACCGCCATCGTGCAAAGCGCACCATCGCAGCAGATCGACGCGCAACAGGCTTCGCTGGACGATTCGATGCTCGCGCCCGCTCCTATCCTGGATGGCGCGGAGATCGGCGAACTCGACGCGGGGATCCTGGAACGGATCGCGAGCCTGCTGCAGACCCTCGGATTCCAGGTCGAGGCGTCCGACATCCAGGAATTGTCCCCGCTGGACATGGAACAGCTCGGCACGGCGCTGGAGTTCGTGCAACGGAACCTGGAACGGGGCGCCGCCCCCTCGCTGGTCGCCGAAAACGCGGCGCTGCTCCTGCCCCGCCCCTGGGAGCTCGACGAATCCGACGGCGCCCCCCTCGGGACCGGCGAAGTCACGGGTTCGACGGAATCCGGCATCCAGTTGCCCCTGGGATTCACCAAGGAGCTGGAATCGCTGCGCACGGCGCTGCGTCCGACCGGGACCGATGCGGCGGGCACCGGACGCGGGAACGCCGGGGCGACCTCCGCGCCGGATCCGACGACCGGCCACGACGTTCCGGGCCCGGGCACCGCGGTAGCCGCGGCGGCCCCCGAAGCCCATGCCGATTTCCGTCGCGGGAACGCCGATTCGCCGAGCGACCGGAGCTTCCATGCGGATCGAAGCGCCTCCGACCACGCCGTCTGGCTGCAGCAGGTCCGCCAGGCCGACCCGTCGTCCTCCACCGCGCCTGAGGCGGCTTCCGCCACGGCCCCTCGCCACCTCGTGCCGGGAGGCGCCACGAGCGAGCTGATCGGGCGCCAAGTGCTGGAGAAGATCCACGTGCAGCTGTCGGAAGGACACCGCGAACTGAGGCTCCGCCTGTGGCCGGAGGAGCTGGGCGAAGTCCGCATGTCCCTGCGGATGACGGATTCCGACACGGTCCACGCGAACCTCGTGGTGGAGAACGACGCGGTCCGCCAGGCCCTCCTGGACGCGACCCCGCAGTTGAAGGACGCCCTGTCGCGCCACGGGCTCGACCTGGAACGGATGTCCGTCTCGGTGAACCAGAAGGACGCCCAGGAGGCGGGCGACCGCCAGGACGGCAAGGGACGCAGGAACGATTCCCGCTCCGGTTCGCGCGGATCGGGCTGGGACGACGCCCAGGCCGACCTGGTCGGCGCGGTCGCGCTGGGCGAAGACACCGGCCTGCGCAACGGACGCAACACCATCGACCTCTGGAGCTGACGCATGTCGGACGCAACCACCGCCACGGGCACCGCCGCGGACCCGATCCTCGATCTGGTCAAGTACCAGAAGGAGCTGTCCTCCAAGAAGACCGCCTCCACCGAGAAGACGACATCCACGCTCGGCAAGGACGAATTCATGCAGCTCCTGGTGACCCAGCTGCGCTACCAGGATCCGCTCTCGCCGCAGGACAACCAGCAGATGGCCGCCCAGATGGCTCAGTTCTCGTCGCTGGAATCGCTGCAGAACGTGCAGAAGAGCATCGAGGCCCTGGGGACCACCTTCACCGAAATGGCCGGCAAGCAGTCGGACGCCGCCGACGCCGTCTCGTCGGGATCGGCCACCTCCATGCTGGGGAAGACCGCACGGTTCCAGGTCGACGACATCGCCTTGCCCGCGACGGGTTCGCAGGCCACCGTTTCCGTGCATGCCGCCGCGGGATCCACCGCCTTGATCAAGAACGCCGACGGCGAAGTCGTGCGGAGCATCCCGCTCGGGTCGATCCTGAAGAACGGGGAAGGCGTGCTCTCGTGGGACGGCAACACCGACAAGGGGGTCCGGGCCGCGTCCGGCAGCTACAGCCTTTCCATCGTCGACCAGGCCACCCAGGAGAAATCCGGGTACGGCTACGAGGACGCGGCGATCGTCGGTGTGTCGTTCGACGACCAAGGCCCCGTCCTGCGGACCGCCAACGGATCCTACCGGATGACCAAGCTCGTCGAAATCGGGTCCGACAAGAAGACCGACACCCCCGCCTCCGAGCCGGTCGCCACCCAGAGATCGGCCGCCGACAAGGCCGCCGAGACCACCGCGTCGATCGCCCTGATCGGAAAGCGCGTCAGTTTCCGCGACACCTCGGCCGAACTCGACGGATCGAAGGACGCGGAATGGACCTTCACCGCCGCGGCCGGATCGATCGGACAGATCCTGGATTCGACGGGAACCGTCGTGCATTCCTTCTCCGTCGACGCCGTGGGCGGCGACGGCAAGGCGATCATGGACGAGGAATCGGGAACCGGCAAGTACGCCTGGAACGGCAAGATCAACAACCAGGATCTGCCCCAGGGCACCTACCACCTGCGGATCGTCGATCCGACGGCGACCACCACCATGGGCACGACCTTCCGGGAAGTCGATGTCGAAGGGATCGTCTTCGACGCCCAAGGCAACCCCAAGCTCGTTTCGGAGAACGGCTACTGGTCGTTCTCCGATCTCTTCACCATCTGACTCCGCTCCACGGCCTCTCCAGGAGAACCTCCACCATGATGCGCTCGCTTTTTTCCGGCATCACCGGGCTCAAGAGCCTCCAGTCCAACATGGACGTCATCGGCAACAACATCTCGAACGTGAACACGACGGGATTCAAGGCCGGACGCATGACGTTCCAGGAATCCCTCAACCAGACCATGTCCGGCGCCACCCGACCAGGGGGATTGGGCATGGGGACCGGCGGCACCAACCCGCTCCAGATCGGGTTGGGCGCCAACGTGGCCTCGGTGGACACCCAGTACTCGCAGGGCAACCTGGAACGGACCGGACAGACCACCGACCTCGCGATCCAGGGGAACGCGTTCTTCGTGGTCGGCGCCGGCGACGAGACCTTCTACACCCGCAACGGCGCGTTCTCGCTGGACTCGAACGGCCATCTGGTCATGCCGGGCAACGGCCTCATCCTGCAGGGGTTCAACGCCGACGACGACGGGAACATCCCCGTCACCGCCGTGCGGGACGACATCACGATCCCCTTCAACACCTCCGCCCCGGCCCGCGCCACCACCACCGTGGATTTCGCCAGGAACCTCGATTCGGACAGCGCAGCCGAAGGCACCATCACCCACACCAGCCGGTTCCTGGCCCCCACCGACGGCAGCGTCCGGGCGACCGCGGCCAGCGCCCCCGATGGAAGATCCCTGGAAATCCAATCCGGCGACCGCTTGACGTTTTCCGCCACCCACGCCACGAGCGGCCTGCCGGTCTCCACCACGTTCCTCGTCACGGATACGACCACGATGGACGACATCGCCGCCGCCATCGAAACCTTCGCCCAGACCACCGCGGGATCGGGAGCCTCCATCGCGTTCGACAACGGCGGCACCGGTCGGCTCCAGACCACCGTGGCCGGCAACTCGCTGCGAAACCTCTCGGTGTCGTCCAACCGGCCCATCTCCAGCTCCCGCGTGGCCGCGGCGTTCTTCTTCCCCACGACGGTCGCCAACGGCCAGACATCCTATTCCGGAACATTCCTCCGACCGGCGGTGGCCACCGACCTGCTCTCCAACGTGTTCAGCGCTTCGGGACAACCCCTGGGCCGCGATCCGGTCACGGGAG
>Ga0116187_1001099_pt1 | contig 29810 bp, 26 predicted proteins | sample AD_JPNNA6_MetaG_FD_89755 | JGI IMG/M metagenome (GOLD analysis project Ga0116187, IMG submission 89755) | Active sludge microbial communities of municipal wastewater-treating anaerobic digesters from Japan - AD_JPNNA6_MetaG | ecosystem: Engineered > Bioreactor > Anaerobic > Digestate | place... | reverse complement strand
TCCCCGGAGTGCCCTCAGGTCCGCCCTCCGGCCCTCCGACGCCTCGGTGGTGGTGCGAAGCCCTGGGGGGCGGGCGGTGCTGGGGGTGGATCGTTGGGAGAAGCGGGGCGAATTTCCGACGCGCCTTGTGCCGGAGGGATTTTGTTTTGGGGATGTGCGGCGGGTGGCATTCCTCGAAGGAGGGGAGGTGGCTCTGGTGCTGACGATGCCCGAGCGGTGGCCTTGAGCGTGGCGCGCGTCCTGGCGGTGGCAAACCACAAGGGGGGGTGCGGCAAGACTACCCTGGCGGTTCATTTGGCCTCCTGGCTGTCCCGTAAGGGAAAGACCCTGCTGGTGGACCTGGACCCCCAGGGACATGCGGGGCTGTGTTTGGGCGTCCGGGGGGAGGGAGCCCGGGGGGAGCCTGGGGGCACGGCGAAGGAACTGCGTCGCTTTCTGGAAGGGGGGCGCGATCCTCGGCTCCGGAGCCTGGGAGATTTGGACCTGTTGGCATCGGACGAAGAGCTGGATGGCCTGGAGAGGGAAGAGGCCGGAGGGGATGCCCTCCTGCGGGATTACCTGTCCATGTGTCTGAGGGGCTACGCCTTCATCGTGGTGGACTCTCCCCCGGCGGCGGGGAGGTTGGGGCGGATGGCCCTTGTGGCGGCGGATGTGCTGGTGGTGCCCGTGCGCACCGATTTTCTTTCCCTGGCGGGGGTGGCCCGGATGATGGCGTCGTTTTACAAAGTTTCCGCCACGGCGAATCCCGTGTTGCGCCTCGGGGGGGTGGCCCCCACCATGGCGGATCTGCGTACCCGGGGGGCCCGGGAGGCGGTGGAAGAGCTCAGGAGAAACTTCGGCGAGGAGATGATGCTCCCTCCCCTGCGCCTGGATGTGAAGTTTTCCCAGGCAGCGGCGGCGGGACGGCCGATCATGGCCTTCGCCCCTCGTAGCCGGGGGGCCCAGGACGTGGATGACCTCTGTCGGATCCTCTGGCGGAGGATTCGCCCATGACCCTCGCATCTTCCCTGGAATCCCTTCTGGGTGATTCGATGGAATCGGTCTATCGAGAGGCGGGCCGGTTGGAAGAACAGGGCAAGTTCCTCCAGGCCTTTCACCTGTTCCTGCGGGTGGCGGAGGCCTCCCCCCCTCCTCTGGCGGCCCGGGCGCTGAACAATGCGGCGGTGATCCTGTCGGACCACGGCTTCGAAGAGGACGCCCGGGAGATGCTACGCCTTTCCCTGCGGCAGGATGGGCAGTGCGCGGAGGCCCGGGAGAACTTGGCCTGTCTGGGAGATGGACCGTCGTGATCGTCGGCATCGACTTCGGCACCACCAACTCCTCCGTGGCCTACCTGACTCCTCGGGGCCCCGAGCTCGTCGTGAACGAGCGGGGAGAGCGGATGACCCCCTCCGTGGTCTGCTTCCGCTCCCCCCACGAGGCCCTCGTGGGGGAGCTGGCCCGATCGGGAGGGTTGTTGCGCCCGGATCAGACTATCGCCAGAGTGAAGCGCCGCATGGGAAACCCCGCCCCCTACCGGGTCTTTGGCCGAGAGCTTTCCCCGGCAGGGGTGGGGGGACTCGTGTTTGCCAAGCTCCGACGCTACGCCGAGGATTACCTCAAGGAGACGGTGACCCAGGCCGTGGTGACGGTCCCCGCCTACTTCGACGACGCCCAGCGCCACGATGTGTTGGAGGCGGCGGCTCGGGGGGGGATTCACGTGGTGCGCCTGCTGAACGAACCCACGGCGGCGGCCTTGGCCTATCGCCCCGCCCAGGTCGAAGAGGGCACTTTCATCGTCTTGGACCTCGGCGGTGGAACCTTTGACATCACCGTGCTCCATTCCTCGAAAGGACTCCATCAAGTGCGGGCCACCGGAGGGAGCACGGAGCTCGGGGGGGCGGATTTTGACGACCTCCTGGGGGAGTGGGTCTTGGAGGAAGTGCGGCGAGGCCGGGGGGTGGATCTGGGGGCGGACCCCGTGGCCCGGGCCTCCGTCATGCGGGGGGTGGAGCGGGTGAAGATCGACCTTTCCTCCGTGGAGGAGAGTATGCTCCTATTGCCCTACATCGCCTCGGGGCCCGAGGGTCCGATCCACGTCCAGACGGAGATTTCCCGGAAGACCTTCGAACGGTTGGCCGAGGGGCTTTTCGCCAAGATCCGAGGGCTGGTGCAAAGCGTGCTGGAAGAATCCCATATCGCCCCGGAGGGCATCGACGGGGTGATCTACGCCGGGGGATCCTCTCGTATGCCCCGGTTTCGGCGAGAGATGGAAGAACTTTTTCCCCGGGCCTCGGTGCGGGGAGAGCTCAACCCCGACGAAGTGGTGGCCCTGGGAGCGGCGGTGTGCGCGGGGATCATGGAGGGTCGCTTGGAAAACGTGGAGCTCCGGGACGTACTGCCCCACGCCTTGGGAGTCCGGGACGACCGAGGGGAGTTCGTCCCCCTGGTGGACCGGGGCACGGTCTATCCCGTGACGGCGGTGAGGCTCTTTACCAACGCGCGGGAGGGACAGAAAGAGGTGACGGTGGAGGTGCTCCAGCGTCGGGATGATCGCCTGGTGCCTCTGGGGGTCTTGGAGTTTTGCGCCCCCACGGCTTGGGCCCAGGGCGAAGCGGAGCTGGCGGTGACCTTTGCCGTGGATGCCAGCGGAGTCCTGGCGGTGGCCGCCGAGGACGAGGCCACGGGGAAGACGGGGGAGATGACCATCCCGTCGGGGGTCCTTCCCGGGGCCCCCTGGGAAGAGTGGGAAGAAGGGGATCGGGGAGAGCTTTTCCTCGGGGACGTGACGGTGCTGTGATCGGTGGGAGAGGAGTGGGACGAGGATGGCGAAACGACTGGAAGTGCCCGAATCCTTGAAGCACCTGGAGGAAAACCGGGAGGGAGCGAAGGACCGCCGGAGCACGGGGTTGGTGCCCCGGGAAGAGGGGAGCGACGGAGACCTGGCGGCCAAGCGTGACCTGGCCCGCCGGCGGGCCCAGGAACGGGTGAGGGCCCGGACCTTCGCCAAGCGTCAAGCCATGGCGGAGCGCATTTCCGCCGCAGCGGAAGAGCTCCTTGCCGGAGTGGAGGAGGCGTCGAGTTCCGCCGAGCAGCTGGACCGGGCCATGCAGCAGATCGCCGCCGGGGCCCACCAGGCGGAGGGCGCCGCCGCCGAGGCCCACGGGCGCACGGTCATGGTGGAAAAGAGCGCCGGGGCCTTTGTGGATCTCGGCCACGAGGCCCATCATAAAATGACGGCCATTCGCGGGATCACCGGCGATGCCACGAAAAACATCGGCGAGGCCAACGCCGCCATTCAAGAGGCCACCGCGAGGAACAAGGCCTCGGCGGAGACGGTGCGGCGTCTCCACGACCAATCTCGCCAGGTGGAGGACATCGTCAAGACCGTGGTGATGATAGCCGATCAGACGAACTTGCTGGCCCTCAACGCCGCCATAGAGGCGGCCCGGGCGGGGGAGCACGGTAGCGGCTTTGCCGTGGTGGCGGACGAGGTGCGAAACCTGGCGGAGGTCTCCGAGAAGTCGGCCCGGGAGATCCGGGACGTGGTGGGGGGCATCAACGTCCTGGTGTCCACCGTGGTGGAGGACATCGAGGGGGTCGTGGGGGCCTCGGACGCCCAGGTGGCCCGGGGAGACGAGGCGGGGGAGACGTTGGCCTTCCTCGACGGCGAAGCCCTGGGGGCCCTCAAGGGGGTGGAAGCCTCTCTGACGATCATCGCGGATATCGCGGAAAAGGCCCGGGCTTTCCTGGAAGACGCGAGGGTGGTGACCGAGAGCTCCCAGATTTCCACCACCCTGGCGGGGGAGTGCGCCAAGGCGGTACGGGAGCAATCCCGGGCGCTCCAGGAGATCGCCAGCGCCACCCAGGAATTGGTGGATCTGGCCGACGAGCTGAAAAACTCCACGCAGACCGATAAATCCTCGGAGCGGGTGGCGGCGGCGGCGGAGCAACTCTCCTCGAACCTCCAGGAATCCTCCGCCAGCGCCCGGCAGGTGGCCGGGAGCATGGATCGCCTCGCCACCAGCGCCACGGCGGTGGCTCAGGCGGCGGAATCCGCCACGCGGCTCTCGGTGGACATCGCCACCACCACGGCCACCATGCAGGGCACGGTGGCGAGGCGTATCGCGTTGATCCACACGTGCCACGACAGGGCCCAGGAGCTCCGGGGCAAGATCGATGATATCATCAAAGGAGTTCAGAAGGTCTTTCGCATGCTCCAGGGCACGGCGGTGAACCTGTCGGACCTGGAGAACATGGGGCGGCGCATCGACAAGACCGTGGCCACCATCGACAAGGTCACCATCCAGACCAACATGTTGGCGGTGAATGGGTTCATCGAGGCGGCCCGGGCGGGAGATTTTGGCCGGGGATTTTCCGTGGTGGCAGGCGACATCCGCAACCTGGCGGGGGAGTCGGGAGAGAACGCGGATCGCATCAAGGACCTGGTCTTTGCCATGCAGCGCCAGATCGGGGCGGTGCTCAGCGATGTCTCCGACGCGTCCCGGCAATCCGGTGCGGAGAATGCCAAGGGAGCCATCAGCCTGCGCCTCATCGAAGACCTCGTCCGGCTTTTTCAGGAGACCTCCAAGCTCTACGAGCGCATCGCCGACGTGGTTAATTCCATAGAGGAGTGCACCCGCCAGGCCCACGCTTCCGTGGAAAACATCAGCGCCGCCTCCCAGCAGGGAGCCGCCGCCGTGGAAGAGGCCGCCAAGGCTGCGGCGGAGCAGGCCCGGGGCATGGAAGAGCTATCCCGGGCCGTGGAGGAGATCGCCATCATCGCCGACGAACTCCAGAGCGAAGCGGGGGTGTAGCTCGTGGCTGGTGCCGGGCAGTACGTGACCTTTTCCCTGGGGGAAGTGGTGTACGCGGTGCCCGTGGCGGCGGTGCGGGAGATCGTGCGGCTTCCCGCCGTCACCCGGTTGCCCCGGTCTCCCGAGTGCGTGGAAGGGCTGGCGAACCTCCGGGGAGAGGTGCTTCCCGTGCTGGATCTGAGGACCCGCCTGGGCCTTCCTCGATCCTCCGAGGAGGGGCGCAAGGTGGTGGTTTTCGATTTTGACGGCCTGGGGGTGGGAGTGGCGGTGGACCGCACCTCCCAGGTTCTCCGGGTGGAAGAAGGCCAGGTGGAACGCAGCCCCGGGGGAGAAGGGTCCTCCGAGCTCCTTGCGGGGGTGATTCGCTTTCGGGAAGAAGTCTTCATGGTCATCAATCCCCAAGAACTCCTTACGGGGGTGACCTCGTGGGAGCGCCGGGACCGCCGCCAGGGATCCGAGGCGGGATCCCTGGCGGCGGAGGAGGGCCCGCGAGAACCCCGGGTCCAGGTGGTGACCTTCGAAGTGGGAGGGCAGGAGTACGCCTTTCCCATCGTCGAGGTGCGGGAGATCGTGCGCTACACCCCCCCCACGCCTTTCCCTGAGACCCCGCCCTGGGTCAAAGGGGTGATGAACCTTCGGGGGCACACCCTTCCTGTGGTGGACCTGAGGATGCGCTTGGGCATGGCCGAGACGGCGGTGGACGAGTTCACCAAGGTGGTGGTGCTGGGGTCGGGATCGGCGAGCACGGGCTTCGTGGTGGATCGGATCCACGAGGTCCTTCGAGTGACGGAGGGCGCCATGACCCCGCCTCCCCCGCTGGTGGCCCGGGCCAACGCCACCGTGGGAGGCATCATCGAAGAAAAGGACCGGATCACGGTGCTCTTGAACCCCGAGGCCCTTCTGGAGGGCCGGGGAGAGCCCACCGGCGGAAAGGAGAGCCCGGAGAACGCCCTCCCCGGGGGCATCGATCAAGGGACCCATGTCCCCCTGGTGCTCTTTACGGTGGGAGGGCAGCCCTACGGCGTGCCCATCGAACAAATTCGGGAGATCTGTCGCATGCCCTCCGTGACCCCCATCCCCCGATCCCCTCACTTCGTGAAGGGTGTGATGAACCTCCGGGGCGAAGTCCTTCCCGTGGTGCATCTGGGGCGGAAGCTGGAGATCGCGGACTCCGGCGGCGAGGGTGACGGCGACCCTCGCGTCCTTGTGTTCGAAAACGCGGGAGTCACCGTGGGCTTTGTGGTGGATACGGTGGTGGGAGTGGAGCGCTTTGACCGAGAAAACCTCCTGCTTCCACCCCGGGGAGGCGAGAAGGGATCTCGGGAGGCGGTGCACCGGGTGGCCCGTCGGGGGGACGGGAGCGTGGTCCTGGTGCTTGATCTCGGGACGGTGCTCTCTCCCCGGGAGAGTTCCCGGGTGGGGGCCCTGGCGGATCGAGCCTCCGCCGAAGAAGGGGTGAACGAGGCCCCTGCGCCCTCCACCGAAGGGGCTCCGGAGCCTCTCAAGCCCGGGCGGCGCCTGCGGAAGGCCCGGTGATCCCCTTGGAGAGCCGCCACTCCGTCCGGGTGTTGGTGGCGGACGATTCGGCCCTCATGCGGCGGACCTTCTGTCGCCTGCTGGAAGAAGAGCCGGGCCTTGAAGTGGTGGGCATCGCCCGGGACGGCCTGGAAGCGGTGGAGAAGGCCCGGGACCTGCGCCCCGACGTGGTGACCATGGATCTCAACATGCCCCGCATGGACGGCCTTTCGGCCCTTCAGCTGGTCTTGGAAGAGGAGTTGGCCCAGGTCCTGGTGGTATCTTCCCTCTCCCGAGAGGGGGCCTTGGTGACCTTCGAGGCCCTGGAGCTCGGGGCCTTCGATTGCGTGGAAAAGCCTGGGGGGACCATCTCGCGCTCCCTGGAGACGGTGCGGGACGAGCTGGTGTCGAAGATTCGGGCGGCGGCGGCCTCTCGGCCTCGAAGGGTAGGGCCCCGGACGCCCCGGTCTAGCCCTGCCCCTAAAAGGGACGCTCCCAAAGGCGGCGCGCCCTTTTCCGCTGTGGCCTTGGGCATCTCCACCGGGGGGCCCCGTACCATCTACGACGTCTTGCCCAAGCTTCCGGGGGATCTGAACGCTGCGGTCTTCGTGGTGCAACACATGCCTCCCCACTTCACGGGAATGTACGCCGAGAGGCTGGACGCCTCCTGCGCCCTGCGGGTGGTGGAAGCCGATCGGGGCATGGCGGTGACTCCCGGGGTGGTGTACGTGGGGCGGGGGGGGTACCAGCTTTGCGTGGATCGACGGGGCGACGAGATCAAACTTTCCCTCCCCTCCCAGCCCCGATCCACCTTCATCCCCTCCGTGAACGTCATGATGCACTCCGTGCGGGAAGCCTTCGGCCCTCGCACCGTGGGGGTCCTCATGACGGGCATGGGGGACGATGGAGCGGAGGGCATGGGAGCCATCCGACACTCGGGGGGATACGGCATCGTGGAGTCGGAGGAGACGGCGGTGGTCTTCGGCATGCCCGCCGAAGCCCTGAGGCGAGGGGGAGCCGATGTGGCCCTGCCGTCCTATCGCATCGCGGCCAAAATCGTCGAGGTGGTGAAAAAACTATGAAATCTTTGGTGGTGGAGGACGAGTTTTTGAACCGCAAGGTCCTGTCCCTTCTCTTGGACCCCTACGGCCCGGTGGACGTGGCCGTGAGCGGTGCCGAAGCCCGGGAAGCCCTCCGGATCGCCCTGGAAGAGGGAGAGCCCTACGACCTGATCTGTCTTGACATTGGCCTTCCCGATGCGGACGGCCAGCAGTTGCTGCGAGAAATCCGGGAGGCGGAGGAATCCCGGGGCATCCATCCTCACGAGGCGGCTCGGGTGTTTATGGTGACCTCCCAAGGGGACATCGAAAACGTCCGGCGGGCCTTCGCCAACGAGTGCGACGGCTACTTGGTAAAGCCGGTGGATCGGGATTCCTTCGAGACCCAACTGCGAGAAGTGGGGCTCGTCCCGTGATGACCGAAAGGGAGCAGTACCTCAAGCTTTTCCTGGACGAGGCCCTGGAGGTCCTGGAGTCCTTCCACGGCGCCCTCCTGAAGTTGGACGCCGCGCCGGGGGACCTTATGGCGGTGGGGGAAGCCTTCCGGGCGGCGCACACCATCAAGGGCATGTCCGGCGCCATGGGGTTTTCCAACATGCAGCGCCTGACCCACGCGGCGGAGGATCTCCTGCAAGACATCCGGGATGGCAAGGTGGAGATCGGCGAGCAGCTCCTGGGTATGCTCTTCGTGAGCCACGACTTGCTTCGCAACGCTCTGGACGAAGTGGCCCGCGCCGGAGACGACACCGGAGTGGCGGTGGGGGAGGTGTTAGAGCGCCTTCACGCCCTGATTCACTCCCACCACGGAGGCCAGGCCCGCCGCCGAGGGGGCCCCAAGGCCGTATCCTTGCCCCCGAACGAAAAAGACACCCTGGAAGAGGCGGCGAAGCGAGGCCTCCAACCCTTCCGCCTGGAGGTCGCCCTGGTGGATGAATGCCCCCTGCGCGTGGTCCGGGCCTTCATGGTGTTGCGCCTCCTGGGATCTTTGGGAGAGGTCTTCCGCTCCGTCCCCCGCATGGAGGACCTTCAGAAAGATCCCGATGCCGTGGAGTCGGCGGCGGGATCGGGGTCCTTCCGTATCCTGGTCTTTTTGCTGTCTTCTAAGCCCCGGGAGCTCCTGGAGGCCCGGGTGCGCGACGTGGTGGACGTGAAGGACGTGTTGCTGGAAGATCTCCGGGAAAAGGCGGCGGCCTCCCCCCCGGTGCGCTTGGAGAGGGAAGGAGCCTCCCCGGGGAGTAAGGGCGCGGTGGTCCTGGACGGGGCCTTTCTGGAAAACGCTCTGGAAGAGATGTTGGGCTACGTGCTCCTGTTGCGGGAGCGCTTCTCCCGGATGGAAGGGGGGGACGGGGGCGCCCTGGAGGCTCTCTTCCGGGGGTATCGTTCGCTGAGGGGCTTCTCGCGCTTGGCGGGGCAGGACCAGATCAGGATTTTGGCCTCTGCGGGGGAGCGCCTGGTGAGGGATCGCCTGGAAAGGGGGATTCCGCTGGAACCGGAGGAGATGGCGGCCCTGCGCCGTTCCCTGGACCCCCTGGAGGCCCTATGTCGTCATGCGACCTCGGCCCAGGACCCCGCCACGGAAAAGGGCGTGGCGGCCCTGGCGGCTCTTCTGGAGGGGATGCACGCCCCCGTTCCTCCCCAGGGGGTGGCGCGCGAGGCCCCCAGAGAAGGAGGGGGGGCCTCTCGGGAGGCCGACCACGCCACCGATCGGGGGGATGCCCTGGCGGCGGCCAGCATCCGGGTGGACCGAGGCAAGGTGGACAAGCTCCTGAATCTGGCGGGGGAGCTGGTGAGCCTGAAGAACGCCTTTCTCCACGTGGCCCGGCGGTTGGGGGAGGTTTCCCCCCACTTCGCCAACGAGCTCAAGGCCCGGGGGGTGAATCTGGAGCGTCTCACGGCGGAGCTTCAGGCCGCCGTCATGGCCATGCGCATGGCCCCCGTGGAGACCCTCTTCAACCGCTTTCGCCGGGTGGTGCGAGACCTGGCCCGGGACGTGGGGAAGGAAGTCGACCTTGCGGTGGAGGGGGGCGAGACGGAGCTTGACCGGGCCGTCCTGGACAAATTGACGGACCCTCTGACCCACATGGTCCGTAACAGCATGGATCACGGCTTGGAACCCTCCCAAGAGCGGGTCGCCGGAGGTAAGACTCCCCGGGGGACGGTGACGTTGCGGGCTTACACCCAGGGGGGATATGCCTTCATCGATGTGCGAGACGACGGCCGGGGCATCGACCCCGCCAGACTCCGGGTCAAGGCCGTGGAGCGGGGCATCTTTTCCCCGGAAGAGGCGGCGCGGCGCAGCGATCATGACATCCTCGAAGTAATATTCCTGCCGGGATTCAGCACGGCGGAAAAAGTCACGAATCTCTCGGGGCGTGGGGTGGGCATGGATGCGGTCCTCTCTTCCCTGGAGAACGTGGGGGTGCGGATCACTGTAGCCTCCGAGGTGGGCCGGGGATCGTGCTTTACTTTGCGTATCCCCCTCTCCCTGTCGTCCATCCACGGCCTTCGGGTGCGCATAGGGGAGGGGACCTACGTGGTGCCTCTGGAATCGGTGCGGGAGACGCTGAAGGTGCCCCGATCGGCCCTACAGGCCTATGCGGACTTCGTCCTCGTGCGGGTACGGGGGGCGGCCCTGCCCCTCCTTCCCGCCGAAGCGGGGCTCTTTGGGCACGCGGTGGACCTGGCGCAAAAGAGCTTCGAGTTCGATCTGATCCCCCTGGTCATCGTGGGGTCGGGCAGAAATCAGGTGGCTTTGGTGGTGGACGACCTGTTGGAAGAAGAGGAGTTTTTGGTCAAGCCCCTCCCCGGGTCCTTCCGCTTCGGGGGCGCCACGGGGGCCACCATCCTGGGGGACGGGAGCTTGGCCCTTATCCTCGACCCCGGGGTCCTCGTCGACCAGGCCCGAGAAAGTTCCTGAAGATGGGATCCCCGGGGAATCGAAAAAAAATATGGAAGGGATCGGCGCGCCCGGGCACTCCCTGGGGGCACCTGCGCGCCGTGGTGGATGGGATCGATCAAGGTTATGTCCTCCTGGACCCGGCGGGAAGATTTGTCGAGGTGAACGAGGCCTTCTGTCGCATCACGGGCCTTCGAAGGGAAGCGGTGACGGGGCATACGGTGGAGCACTTCGTGTCCCCGGAGCATGCGGGATCCTGGAAGAGCGCTGTGGCAGTGGCCTTGACGCTCTCCGCCGGGGGATCCTTCGATGCCGTGCTCCCTCTGGGAGGGGGGGTGCCCCGGCCCGTGCGGGTGGAATATCGGGCCCTGTCCGGAGAGCCCTTTCCCCGGAAGGGGTGGAGGTGGGTCCTAATCACCGACCTCTCGGGACGCCTACCCTCCGAGCGAGGGGATGGGGGGCGGGAAGATCGTCGGCGGAGGGCGCTGGAAGGGGTGAGCGTGGGCACCTGGGAGTGGCACTTGCCGGGCGGCCACGTCGTCTTCGACGAAGAGTTCGTCCACATGCTGGACCTCCTCCCCGGAGCCCTACTCTCCGACTTGGCGGCGGCCAAGGCCCTCGTCTGGGACGAGGACCTTCCGGGGCTGACGCGGAGGTTGCGGCGGATCCTCGGGGGGCGGAGCGACCGCTTCGACCTGGAGCTTCGGCTGCGCCATAGCCGGGGAAGCCCCGTGTGGGTGCTGGGACGGGGGCGGGTGACGGAGCGGGACTCCAAGGGACGCCCCCTGAGGGTGGGAGGTAGCGTCGTCGACGTGTCCCGTCGGAAGCGGGCGGAGGGGGCCCTGGAAGAGAGCATGCGGAGCTTTCGGGCCATCCTGGACGGCTTCACCGATCGGATTTTTCACTTGGATGGCCACCTTCGCATCCTCTGGGCCAACGAGGCGGTGCGGCGCCCCTTTCCGGGATGTGTGGGCGAGCGGTGTCACGAGGCCCTCTTTAGCTCCCCGAAGCCCTGCGAGGGGTGCCCCTGTGTGGAGGCCCTCCGGAGCGGTAAATTGGAGCGGCGGGTCTTTCACGACGCCGTAGGAGGGATGGGAGAGGGGTACTGGGAGGTGTCGGGTATCCCCATGAAAGACCTCCGGGGAGAGGTGACGGAACTCGTGTCGGTGGGGCGCGACATCACCGAACAATCGGAGCTGGAACGGGGGCTCCGGGAGGCCCGGGACCGGGCGGAAGAGGCCAGTCGGGCCAAGGGGGCCTTCTTGGCCAACATGAGCCACGAGCTTCGGACCCCCATGAATGCCATCATCGGCATGACGGATCTGCTGCTGGAGACGCCCCTCACCCGGGAGCAGCGAGATCTCCTTTCCTCGGTGCGGTCTTCGTCGGGTTCATTGATGGAGATCATCAGCGATCTGCTCGATTTTTCCCGCATAGAAGCGGGGCGATTCGAACTTTCCCAGGAACTTTTTTCCGTGCGAGACCTCTGCGTCCAGGTGGTCTGGACCTTGGACGTGGCGGCGTTGCGCAAGGGCCTTATCCTGGAACATCGCGAAGAGGGCTCGGTGCCGGATCGAGTTCGGGGGGATCCCTTGAGGCTGCGTCAAGTCCTGGTGAACCTCATCGGCAACGCCTTGAAGTTCACCGACCGAGGGCGCATCACCTTCACTGTGCGGGGGCGGGAGCGGGAGGGGGGTAAGGCGGAGATCTTTTTCGAGGTGCGAGATACGGGGGTCGGCATCTCGGAGGAAAAGAAGCCCCTCATCTTTCGCCCGTTCTTCCAGGCCGACCTGTCGTCTCGGAAGCGTTTTCAGGGTACGGGGCTGGGGCTGGCGATATCGCACCAGATCGTGGATGCCATGGGGGGGACCCTGGCCTTCGAGAGCTCCGAGGGGCATGGGAGCACGTTCTTTTTTTCCGTGGTCTTTCCCCTGGTGACGCCTCCCCAGGTCGTTGCCCCTTCCCTTCCCCTCGCGCCGTCGCGGCGCATCCTCGTGGTGGAAGACGACCCCATGCAGGCCCTGATCCTCCGGCGCCTCCTGGAGCGTGGCGGCTGGAAGGCGGACGTGGTGGCCACGGGGGAGGACGCGAAAAGGTGTTTCCGAGAGGAATCCTACGACGCGGTGATCCTAGAAGGACACCTCTCCGACGGATCGGGGGCGGAGGTGGCCCGGGGCCTTCGAGAGATCGAAGAGGGGGGCTTTCGCAGGCCCTTTCTGGTCCTGGGGCAAGAACCGGAGGGGGAAGTGGACGCGGGGGTGGAAAAGCCCATCGACCCCGAGGCGTTGGTTGGCCTGCTGGGAAAGCTGGTGGGGTCCCTCCGGGGGGGAGGGGAGGAGGGTTTTGGCCCGGGGGGGAATCCTTTCACCGCGAAGTCTGATTAAAATATGTTTGTCTCTATCACCGAAACCCGAGATGAGCCGGAGGGGGCGGGCCCCCGACGGAGGGGAATGTTTTTAACGTGAATCAAATTTTTTGACAAAGAAGGTACGACGGGTCGGGGGTGAGAGGGTGCATCTTTTCTTGGAACAGTGCGCCAGCGGCGTGGCCATGGGGTCTATCTATGCCCTCATCACGTTGGGGCTGGCGTTGGTGTACGGCATCTTGCGCATTTTGCACGTGGCCCATGCCGCCATCTACGCGGTGGGGGCCTATCTGGCCTTGGGGATTTTTTCCCTTTCCGGCAGCCTCGTGCTGGCGGCGTTGGGGGCCATGGGGGGGTGCGCCCTCCTGGGGGTGGCCATGGAGCGGTGGATCTATACGCCGTTGCTCTCCTTTCCCCCCTTCGTACCCCTAATCAGCAGCATCGCCATGCTGCTGGGCATGGAGGAGATCTGCCGCCTGGTGGCGGGGCCCTACATCCTGCCCTTTGCTGTGGAACTTCCCGTTCCGGACATCACCCTGGGAGGCGTGCGCTTCTCGGGCCCCCTCCTGTCGGTTTACGGCGTCACGGCGCTGGTGTTGGGAGGATTGTGGTACCTCACCACCCGGACGGAGCTGGGGCTCGCCATGCGGGCCACGGCCCAGGACCGGAACATGGCGGCGGCCTGTGGCATTCCCGTGCATCGCGTGGTGGCGGTGACCTTTGCCCTGGGCTCCGCCGTGGCGGCGGTGGCGGGAATGCTGGTGGGGATCTACTACAATCAGGTCTATCCCACCATGGGGGCGGTGCCGGCGTATAAGTCCCTGGCTCTCATCGTGGTGGGGGGATTGGGGTCGGTGCCCGGAGCGGTGGGGGCCTCCCTCCTTCTGGGCGTGGCGGAAACCCTGCTCATCGGCTACGCGGATATTCCCCTGCCCCGGGACGCCCTGGCCTTCATCGCCATGGTGGCGGTGCTCATGTGGCGCCCCCAGGGGCTCTTCGGGCATCGGTGACGGAGGAGGATGGCCATGAGCTACCTTGTGACCCTCGGCATCTTCATTTCCATCCACGCCATCGTGGCCTGCGGTCTCAACGTCATCGTGGGCTACGCGGGGCAGATCTCCCTGGGGCATGCGGCGTTCTTCGGCATCGGGGCCTATGCCGCCGCGCTGCTCGCCACCCGGGGCGATCTCTCCTTCTGGGCCGCCCTGCCCCTGGTGCTCCTCATCACCGCCACGGCGGGGCTCCTACTGGGTCTTCCGAGCCTCCGGGTGCGGGAGGACTTTCTCGCCATCACCACCATCGGCATCAATTTCATCGTGGAGTCCCTTTTTCTCTACGTGTCCTTCTTCGGCGGCGCCCTGGGGATCGGCAACATTCCCCGCATCGTGCTCTTCGGCGAACGCCTCAAGGGCCCCACGTTTCTCGCCCTGTGCCTCTTTTTCCTGGCGCTGGCCCTCCTGATTTCCTGGGGTTTCACCCGGAGTTGGGCGGGGCTCGCCTGCTTCGCCCTGCGGGACGACGAGGGCGCTGCCGCCAGCATGGGGGTTTCCCCCGTGCGCTTCAAGCTCCTGGCCTTCGTGCTGGGCACCACCTTTGCGGGGCTCGGAGGGGCTCTCTACGCCCACCACATGCGTTTCGTGAGCGCCTCGGACTTCGGTTTTCCCGTTTCCGTCATGCTCCTTTCCATGGTGGTGTTGGGGGGCATGGGAAGCTTGTGGGGACCGGTACTCGGCGCCCTGATCCTGGGGGTGCTCCCCGAAATTTTCCGCCCCCTCACGGAGTACCGGCTGCTGCTCTACGCCACGCTGCTGCTCCTGATGATCCGGTTTCAGCCTGGCGGACTCCTGGGGCCGGGGAGCCTGGCGCGCAAGCTCTTTTCTTTTCGCCGAAAAGGGGGTGAGGTGTCATGACGGACGTGGAGCGGAAGGACCACGCCTCTTCCCGGGAGCCCCTGCTTTCGGTGCGGGGACTCTCCAAGCGCTTCGGCGGGCTCCAGGCCCTGGAAGATGTCTCCTTTGACCTGCATCCGGGGGAAATCCTGGGGCTTCTGGGGCCCAACGGGGCGGGAAAAACCACCTGCTTCAACATGATTTCCGGCATGTTCTCCCCCACGGCGGGACGGATATTCTTCGATGGCACCGACACCACCGGGGTTTCTCCGGCGGAAATGGCCCGGCGGGGGGTGGGGCGGACCTTTCAGATCGTCCGGCCCTTTCCTTCCCTTTCGGTGTTGGAGAACGTCTCCGTCTCCCTGGGTCTGCGTCGGTACGGCTCCCTGGGGTGCCTTCTGGGGCGATGGGGCACAAGGAGCGTCCGGGAAGAAGCCCGGGAGATTTTGGCCTCCGTGGGCCTCGCGGACCTCGCCTCCCGCCGGGCGGGGCTCCTGCCGCTGGGCAATCTGCGCCGCCTCGAACTGGCCCGGGCGTTGGCTCTCCGCCCCAAACTGCTTCTTCTCGACGAGACTTTTTCGGGCCTTCGGGCGGAAGAAATCCGGCAGATGGAGCTCCACGTCCGGGGGGTGCGGGACGCCGGCGTGGGGGTGCTGCTCATCGAACACAACATGAAGGTGGCCATGGCCCTTTCGGAGCGCATCGTGGTGCTGGACCACGGGCGCAAGCTCGCCGAAGGGACCGGAGCGGAGGTGGCCGCCGACCCCCGGGTGGTGGAGGCCTATCTGGGAAAGGGGGCCTCGGGCCATGCTTAAGGTGGAGAATCTGCGGGTGTCCTATGGGGACATCGAGGCGGTGCACGGCGTCTCCTTGGAGGTGGGCCCCGGAGAGCTCGTCTCCGTCATCGGCGCCAACGGAGCGGGAAAAACCTCGCTTCTGGGGGCCCTCATGGGGTGGGTCCCCGCTTCGGGGAGTATCGTGTTCGACGGGGAGGAGATCTCCTCCCTGGCACCGCACCACCGTGCCCGGCGGGGCATTCGCATCGTCCCCGAACGGGCCCGGATCTTTCCCCAGCTCTCGGTGCGGGAGAACCTCCGGGCCGGGGTCTACGGACTGAAGATCGGCGAGGAGAGCTTCCGACGCCGTCTGGATGAGCTCTATGCCCTGTTTCCCATCTTGCAAGAGCGGGGAGGGCAACTTGCTTCCACCCTTTCCGGAGGCGAACAGCAGCAGCTCGCCATCGCCCGGGCGCTGGTGGCGGAACCTCGCCTGCTTCTGGTGGACGAGGTCTCCATGGGACTCATGCCCAAGCTGGTGGACGAGGTCTTCGCCGTGCTGCGCCGCCTCAACAGGGAGAAGGGACTTCCCGTACTTCTGGTGGAACAGAACGCCCGGGCGTCGTTGGCCATCTCGGATCGGGCCTACGTGCTGGAGACGGGAAACCTGGTGCTCTCCGGCACGGCGGAGGAGTTGGAGCACGATGCCCGGGTGCGAGAGGCCTACCTTGGCCTCTAGGTCTGGCTTATAATGGGAGAGTTCCCGGGACACGAAGCGGTGTCCCGTATTTTGATGGGAGGTGGGATACGATGAAGTTGTGGCGCTGTTGTGCTTTGGTTTTGGCGGGAGCGGTGTTGCTGGGAGCGGGCGTGGCGGGAGCCGAGGAAACGCTGAAGATCGGCGTGCTGGCGCCCCTCACGGGGTTTGCGGCGGCGGACGGCCTTTCGGTGAAGAACGCCCTGGAGCTGGCGACGGAGCAGGTGAACGCCAAGGGCGGCGTGCTGGGAAAGAAGCTGGAGCTGGTGATCTACGACGACGCGGCGGATCCCAAGGAATCCGTGACGCTGGCCCAGAAGCTCATCGAGCAGGATCAGGTGGTGGCGGTGGTGGGAGGGTCCTACAGCATGCCCACCCGGGTGACGACGCCGATTTTCAACGAAGAAGAGGTGCCCATGGTGGCGGCCTACGCCATCCACCCCGATGTCACCGAGGGAGAATTCACCTTCCGCAACGGTTTTCTGGGGAAAGTGGAGGGGGGTGCCGCAGCCTACGTGGTGGACACCATGCTGAAGGGCAAAAAAGTGGCCCTGCTCTATGCCGATAACGACTTCGGCAAGACCCTCGCCCAGGGCTTCAAGGACTATGTGGCGGCGAAGGGCACTCCCCAGGTGATCTTCGAGCAGGCCTATCCCGCCAAAGAAAAAGATTTCAGCCCCTATCTCTCCAAGATCAAGGAAGGCGCTCCGGATGTGCTCGTGGCCTTCGGATATTATTTCCAGACCGGCCCCGTGGTGAAGCAGGCCCGGGAGATGGGCATCACCGCCGCCATCCTCGGCGAGGAAGGCGCCGATTCTCCCAAGCTCTTCGAGATCGCCGGTCCCGCCGCCGAGGGCTTTGTCCTCGTCACCAACCTGAACCGGGACGACCCGCGCCCCGTGGTGCAGGAGTTCCTCAAGAGCTTCCGGGAGAAGTACGCCATGGAGCCCGACATGGTGGGGGCCTCGGCCTACGACGCCCTCATGATCATCGTGGACGCCATCACCCGATCCGGCGGCACCGACCGCAAGGCCGTCCGGGACGCCATCGCCGCAGTGAAGGACTACGATGGTCTCACGGGGATCATTCAGGGGTTCACCGAAGCGGGAGAAGTGGTGAAGCCGGTGCAGGTCCAAGTGGTGAAGGACGGCAAGTTCACCTACATGGGCGTGGTGGACGATCCCCAGCTCATCCGACCCTGACGGGGGCCCCGGCGAGGGGCGATGGAGGGAAATCTAGCGAACTTCCAGGTCGCGAGCGCGGGGGAGCATGGACCGCGCTCGTGGACTTTCTGCTGGACGGCGCGGAAAGGGCCGCCATTGGCCCCCGGAGGAGCCGGGAAAGGAGCGAAGGATGATTCCCATTACGAAGCCAACCCTGGTCATCGATGAGGCCCGGTGCAGGGAAAACATCGCTTTCATGGCCCAGAAAGCCCGGGATCGGGGGGTGGACTTTCGCCCTCACTTCAAGACGCACCAATCCCTGGCGGTGGGAAGGTGGTTCAAGCACGTCGGCGTAGATAAAATCGCCGTGTCATCTTTGGAAATGGCCCAGTACTTTTCCGAGGAGTGGTCCGACATCACTGTGGCCTTTCCCGTCAACGTCCTCGAAAGAGACCTTATCAACGCCCTGGCGAAAAGAATTCGTCTAAACCTCTTGGTGGAGTCCCTGGAGACCGTCGATCACCTTAAAAAAGACCTAAGACATCCGGTGGGGGTCTTTATCAAGATCGACGTGGGGTACGGTCGCACGGGACTGACTCCGGGAGATCGGGAAGGCATGGAGCACCTCATGGAGGCCCTGGCCTCGGGGGAGGCCATGACCTTTAGGGGCTTTCTGTCCCATGCGGGGCATGCCTATGCCTGCCGGGGGGCCCGAGAAGTGGTGGCCGTCCACGAAGAGGCCCGAAGGGCCCTGGGGGAGCTAAAAGAGGCGTACCGCCCCATCCATTCGGACATCATCGCGTCTCTGGGAGATACCCCCAGCTGCGTCTTGGCGGAAAACTTCGAGGGTATCGATGAGATCCGCCCGGGGAACTTCGTCTTTTACGACCTCATGCAGGTGCAGATCGGCACTGTGCCGGTGGACCGTATCGCCATGGCGGTGGCGTGTCCCGTGGTGGCCGTCCACGAGGACCGGGGCGAACTGGTGATCTACGGCGGCGGTGTGCACCTCTCCAAGGAATTTCTTGAAGAAGATGGCCGGAGGGTCTACGGCCGGATCGCCCGCCCCGAGGGAGACGGTTGGGGCCCTGCGCTGGAGGGAGCCTACGTCCGGAGCCTTTCCCAGGAGCACGGGGTGGTGGTGGCGCCCCGGGACTTCCTTTCCCGATGCCATGTGGGCGATCTGGTCATGGTGCTGCCGGTGCACGCCTGCATGGCGGCGAGCGCCCTGCGGTGTTATGTTAACAACAACGAGATTCTGGAGAAATTTTAGCCCCCTTTTGTGAAAAGACGAAATGGGGAGGTATGCCCCGGATCCTTCTCCCGGAAAAGCCGAAGGAGGGGGAGGCGGGGCGAAAAGGGGAGAGCGGGGAGGACGCGCCATGGCGCACGGAGTGAAGGACTTTTGGCGGGGATTCCGGTGCGGCATTCCCATCATCGTGGGATATGTGCCCATCGCCCTGGCCTTTGGGGTGTTGGCCAAGACCGGGGGGATCCCCCTGTGGGGGGCGGCGCTCTTTTCCGGCGTGGTCTTCGCGGGGGCCAGCCAGTTCATGGCCCTGGCCCTGTGGGGCGGAGGGGCGGGGATGGGGGAAATCATTCTGGCCACGTTTCTGGTGAACTTCCGCCATTTTCTCATGAGTGCCGCCCTGGCGGCCCGGTGCCCCGGACTTCGGGGGGCCCTGCGCCCTCTGCTGGCCTTCGGCGTGACGGATGAGGTCTTTTCTCTGGCGTCTCTGCGGGAAACGCCCCCTTCCTCCGCCGAAGTGCTGGGGCTGGAGGCGGCGGCCTATGGCTCCTGGGTGGGGGGTACGATGCTGGGCTTTTTGCTTGGAGAGTTTCTAGGGGAGACGCTTCGGGCAAGTCTGGGCATCGCCATTTATGCCATGTTTGTGGGGCTTTTGGTGCCTGCGGTGCGGCGCCTTCCCCGACGGGGGGCGGTGGCCCTGCTGGCGGGAGGATTTCATCTGGCGTTGGTCCACCTCCCCGGCGTTTCATCCAGCACGGCTCTGGTGGGGGGCATGGTGTTGGGGGCGCTGGTGGGATCCTGGGGAACGCCAAAGGAGGAAGGGGCATGAAGGACGAAGGGCTCCTGGCGCTTATTCTGGGCATGGCTCTGGTGACCTATCTTCCCCGGCTGGCGCCCTTCGTGCTGCTCCACCGCTGGTCTCTCCCCCCCGGGGTGCGCCACGTGCTGGAGCAGATCCCCGCTGCGGCGCTGGGAGCGCTTCTCATTCCCGATGCCCTGGGGGCGCTGCCGGGGCACCCCGGCGTGGCGGCGGTGGGGCTGGGGGTGGCGGTGGCGCTCTCGATGGCGGGGGGAAATCTGATACTCACGGTGATGGGGGCGGTGGGGGCGGTCTACGTCCTGCTGCGATGACGGAGGGAAACGAAAGGGGGAGGGGCGGCATTCTCCCCCTTTCGTTGTGATGAAAAGAACGGCTCGTTACTTCTCTCCCGCCACGGGCCGGTTTTCGTTTCCGGCAAAGTGCGGTCTTGTCGTCAAGAACCCTGGCGTCCGAAGGACACGCGCCGACGGACAAGGGAGCCCTTCCGGCGCGCGAGAGGAGGACAAGCTCCTTTCGCGCGCCGAAGCATGGGGCCTCACTCGTCCTCCCGGTAGGCCACGGGAATCCAGGGGGCCATTCCCGGAGGCAGAAGGCGCCGGAGGCCCTTTTTGATGTGATCTTCGTATTTGCGGTATTGGACTCCTGCTAGGATGAGGACCACCCCCAGCGCCGAGAGTACGAAGGGAAAGAACAGGGAGTCGGCAAAAACCGTGTAGCTCAGATAGGACAGATAGCCGAAAAACCCCAGAGAACCGTACACGAGAAAGACTCCCCGATCTACCAGCAGCGAAAAAAAGATCAACAGCACGTTGATCGTGGCGTATCCCAGGCGTCGTAGCTCGCTGCCGCTGTCCAGAAGGGAGAGCCCTCCCCAGAGGGCCGTGGCGCCGAAAAGATAGAGCCATGGGGCGAAGTCCTCGCCGCCGTGGCGGAGACGTTTCAGGTCCACGGCGTAGGCGCCGCCGCAAAGGGCCAGGCCGAACCAGACGGAAAACCACAAGCGTTGGTCCCAGGTGAACTCCTGGCCGTAGATCAGGGGCACCAGGTCCATGGAAAGAAAGTAGAGCGCCAGAGAGATGGGCATGAGCAAAAAAGGAAAGGACACCCGACGCAGGATCAGGGCGCCCACCCCCAGGGTGGCGACTTCCATCCAGAACCACCCTCCTCGGACCCAGACGTAGAAATCCCGGTACGCCCCGGGGAACTCCTGGGGCCAAAGCCCCAGGGACTCCTGGAGACCGTAGACCAGGAGGGGCACCATGGCGAGGGCCAGCGTCCAAAGGAGCCCCCCCGCTACCCGGGTTTGGGGAGCGGCAAAGTAGGTTCGCCCCGCCATGGCGAAAAGGAGCATGTAGGCGGCGGCCACGGACGCCAGTCCTCCGCCGCCGAAGGAAGCCCATCCCAGGGTCATGAAATAGGTCATGGCCCCCATGACCACCAGGGCGCCGAGATAGTAGAGCACGTGGGCCAGATCAAAGCGGGGCCTCCCTGCCCCCTTTTCCCGCAGCGCCCGCCACAGGAGCTCCCCCTGGCCGGGGGTGAGAATGCCCTGGGATTCCATGTCGTCCAGGTCTTTTCGCGTCACCTGCATGGCGTTTTCTCCCCTCCCGTCGTTCTCCAGCTCCCAAGGTTTTTCCGAGCAAGGCCCCACCGCTCTGCGCCATCTGATTTTTCCATCTTCGAGGGTTGAACGGATGATGCCTCGGGTCCCATTCTACACCCGTTACCGCATCTTTCGGATGCCCGAGCGAAGAGGGAACAGCTCTTTTGGAAAAAAGGACTCCAGGCGATCTCCCGGGGCTCCTCCTTCCCTTCGGAAGCCATGATGCTCCGCCGCAAGAGCATTTGGAGGGCCTTGCATGGGGAAGCGTCCGGGGGCGTGCGGTGTTGCGAACAATGTGGTAAAATCGCCACGTTATCCCAAAAAGCCATTGTTCCGGCACGCCGGAAGATTTTTTGCCCCGGCATTCGATCCCAGGGTACTTCCGGGATCTCCTTGGATCCCGGAACATCGCCGTTGCTCTGCTCCTGGTCCCACGTCCTCAAAAATTGCGTTACGAAGGAGGCACACGGAGGTGACAGAGAACCTTTACGAGCCTTCCTGCGGAGCTTCCCCCCGCCAGGGAGAGTATCAGCAGGCAAAATCGAACATTCTCAAGGCGGTGGCGCATCCGATCCGGCTTTCCATCGTGGAGATGCTCGGCGAGGGGGAGCGTTGCGCGTGTAAGATCTGCGACGCCTTTTCCTGTGACCGGACGACGGTGAGCAAACATCTGGCGGTGCTCAAAAGCTTTGGCGTCATTGAGGACCGAAAAGAAGGGCTCTTCGTGTTCTATCGGCTGAGGATGCGGTGCCTGCTCCCCTTTCTGGCCTGTCTGGAACGGGTGGTGTGCGGGGCTCCGTGCGGGTGCTCCGGCGCTGAAGACGACCACGTGTGATCGATGCCTCGGGACCGGAGGCGGACCCCGAAAGGTGAGGGGAATTCCGTGGGTGCCGGGCCTCCGCTCCTGCGGTGCGTGGCGGAGAACGTGCTTTCTCCGGAGCCTTCGGGGGGAAGGGGGGCGAAAAGAACGCAAAAAGTTCCGGCTCCATGGCACCTCAGGCCTGGAGCGGAAGAAGACCACTTTTGTTTTTCTTCTTTATGTGGCAAAAATCTCACATAATGTGAGGTACGCGGCACAAAAATGGAAAGGAGTTGTAAGATGAACGACGAGGTAAAGAAGTTTTTCTCTCTCGCCGCCATGTTCCTGGTGTTCTACTTTTTGCCCGTGGACAGCCCGAGAGTGCAGGGGGCGGCCATCGAAGCGCTGGCCATGCTCCACGAATACGCCCGGGAACACGTGCTGTTCTGCCTGGTGCCCGCATTCTTCATCGCCGGAGCCATCAGCGTCTTTGTCTCCCAGCAGTCCGTGCTGCGCTATCTGGGGGCGAAGGCCTCGCGCGGGGTGGCCTACACGGTGGCGGCGATCTCGGGCACGGTCCTGGCGGTGTGCTCCTGCACCGTGCTCCCGATCTTCGCGGGGATCTACAAGCGCGGCGCCGGTCTCGGCCCCGCCTCAGCCTTTCTGTATTCCGGCCCGGCCATCAACGTGCTCGCCATCGTCATGACCGCCCGGGTGCTCGGCATGGAGATGGGCATCGCCCGGGCCGTGGGGGCCGTGGGGTTCAGCGTGGTCATCGGCGTGCTGATGGCCTTCCTCTTCCGTCACGAGGAGCAAGAGCGCCAACAGGCCTTTGCCGACATGCCCGTGCCGGAAGCGGACCGGCCCCTGTGGCAGACGGTCTTTTTCATGGCAAGCATGGTGGTCTTTCTGGTCTTTGCCAACTGGGCGGCGCCGAAAATTCCTCTGGGGGTGTGGGCCGCCGTCTATCAGGTCAAATGGTGGATTGCGGGCGCCGCGCTGATATCCACCGTGCTGGCAGCTCGTCTGTGGTTTACCCCGGACGCCCGGGCCGCATGGTACGGCTCCACGGGGGAATATGCCCTCCAGGTGGTGCCCCTGCTCTTCGGCGGCGTGCTGGCGGCGGGATTTCTTCTGGGGCGCCCCGGGCACGAAGCCCTGATTCCCAGCCAGTGGGTGGCGGCGTTGGTGGGGGGGAACTCCCTTCTCGCCAATCTCTTCTCGTCCATCGTGGCGGCGTTCATGTATTTCGCCACGCTGACCGAAGTGCCCATCCTGCAGGGGCTCCTCGGCGCCGGCATGGGGAAGGGCCCCGCCCTGGCCCTGCTGCTGGCGGGCCCTGCCCTCTCCCTGCCCAGCATGCTGGTGATCCGGAGCATTTTGGGAACGAAGAAAACGGTGGTCTATGTGGGGTTGGTGATCCTCCTGTCCTCCGGAGCGGGGATGCTCTTCGGAGCGTTGTTTGCCTAGGGGGCTTCGACCGGGGAGGAGTTCTCCGGAAGTTTTCCGGAGCGTGGCGGCGCCACGCCGAAGGGGCGACGGGGGGCGCTCTCAAGGAACGTTACCGGGGGGTGTCTCCTTCCAGAAAGGCCCGCAGTTCCTCGGTGACGTAGGCCAGAAAGGCCTCTTTCTGGTGGGCCAGGGGCCAGACCTGCTCCAGGTTTTTCCATGCCTCCATCCGGTCTCCGGCCATCCGCACCAGCACCACGGACTGGGCCACGAGCTGGAAGTCCTCGACGAAGTGCCGATGTTCGTCGGTCATGACGTCCAGGCTGTGCCACTCCATCGCTCCGGAGGCGAGTTCCGCCCCGAAGTTCGCGGTGACGGCCTCGTAGGTGAACTTTTCGATGTTCTGACAGGTGGGGCAACGCGCTGTGCCGTGGAGGTAGTACACCAGCACCCGCTCCACCGGAGCGTCCCCGGAGGTTCCCGCCAGAAGCGCTTTCCCCGCAGCCTGGATCGCATCGGGGGAGAGGGTTGTGTCCTCCGAGGTTTGGGCTCCGGCGGACCACCCCAGGGCAAAAACCAGAAGCACCGCGTCGAAGATCGTCCGAACAAAACGTCCGCGTGTGTCCAAAAAATCACCTCTTTGTCGAAGATGGGGGGCAAAGGCCACCTTGCGGCGCATGATAGCATGTGCGTGAAGAAAACGCCACGTATTTTCCAAAAACTCCCCGGGGGGCAGAACCCCATCTACCTGCCCCGACGGGGAAAATGAATGCGGAAAGCACCCCTCTCCGGGAAGACTCCGCCTGCCGAGGAGGGACGATGGGCGGTTCTCGGGGGGCGTTGGGTTCTTTCTCCGGAAACGGCGGCGGTCCTCCAGCCCTAGGCCTCCAGGTGCCCTCGAAGGACGGTGACCGCCTGCCCCTTGAGCAGCACGCGGGGAAGGACAAGAACCACCTCCATGGCGCCGCCTCGTTCCGAGGCCTGAAAGGCGGAAATGCGGGTCTTCCCGAGTTTCGCTCCCCAATAGGGGCCCAGGGCGCAGTGGGCGGACCCCGTCACCGGATCCTCGGGGACCCCCACCCGGGGGGCGAAGAACCGGGAGACGCAATCGAACCCGGACTCCGAGCTCCGGGCGGTGACCATGGTGCCCCGGGCTTCGAGGTGGGCGAGGCGGGGAAAATCGGGGGCGAGGCTCCGGACCTGGGCGTCGGATCCCACTTCCACCAGATAGTCGAAGATGTTTTTCCCGACAAAGAGGGGATCGGAGATCTCCAGGGCTTCCAGAAGGCCCTCGGGGGGCGGACACGCCTCAATTTCCTTGGCGGGGAAGTCCAGCACGATACGCCCCTCTTCGGCGGAGGCGGAGAGTTCGCCGCTGCGCGTATGGAACCGCACCGTTTCCCCGGGGCGGAGAACGCCTTTTTCCCGCAAGACGTGGGCGGTGGCCAGGGTGGCGTGGCCGCAGAGGTCCACCTCCACCCGGGGGGTGAACCAGCGCAGGCGCCAGTTGGTGCCCTCCCGGAGGAGAAAGGCCGTTTCAGATAAGTTCATCTCCCGGGCCACCGCCCCCATCCAGGCCGTGTCCCGGGGGCCGTCGAGGAAACAAACCCCTGCGGGATTTCCCGTAAAGGGTTTGTCGGTGAAAGCGTCCACGGTGAAGAGTTCCATGGCGATCCTCCCTGAGGTGTGACGTGATGGGCGAGGGGCTCGGCGCGGTTCTTTCGGCGGGGAGATTTCCTATTTCGAGGCGCTCAACGCATCTTCCGGACAGTGGACGGAAGGCCGGGCCTTCGCTAGGATGGATCTTACCATATTCCATGGAGGTGGGGCGCGGTGCTCGTAAGAGAAAAGACAACCCAGGCGGTGGGGATTCTTCAGGAGACGAAAATCGACTGTTGGTTGACGTTTGTTCGGGAAACCGCCGAACAATGTGACCCCGTGCTGGAGCTCATCGCGGGGTGCGATGTGGTGGGGCAGGCGGCCTTTCTTCTGGCTGCGGATGGCCGGAAGGTCGCCGTGGTGGCGAGCTTTGACCGTTTCGACGTGGAGGCCCTGGGGGTCTACGACCGGGTGGAAACCTACACCACCTCGTTGGCGGAACCCCTGCGCAGGGTGCTGGAAGAGATGGATCCCCAAAGCATCGGTCTCAACTACTCTCCGTGGAGCTCCGCCGCCGACGGCCTGACGCTGGGCATGTACCAGCGCTTGGGGGCTCTGCTGGAGGGCACGCCCTATCCGGGGCGCTTCGTCTCGGCGGAACCGGTCATTTCGAGGCTCCGGGGGAGAAAGACCCCGGAGGAATTGCGCCGCATCCGGGGGGCCATCGGAGAGACGCTGGAGCTCTTCGACCTCGTCACCCGTTCGGTGCGTCCGGGGTGGACCATGCGGGGGGTGGCCGACTTTCTTCACGAGGAGATGGCCCGGCGGGGCCTGGGGTTCGCCTGGAGCCCGGCGGGAGATCCGGCGGTGGATTCGGGGCCCCACGTGGAGGCGGGACACGGCGCCCCTCCCGAGCTTCCCATCTTGCCGGGGCACGCCCTCCATCTCGATTTTGGCGTGCGCCGGGAGGGGTACAGCTCGGATCTGCAACGCATGTGGTATGTCAAACCACCGGAAGAGGACCGGATTCCGCCGGAGTTGGAGCGGGCCCTCGCGGTGATCCAGGGAGGCATCCGGAGCGCGGCGGCGATTCTCCGTCCCGGCGTGGCGGGGTGGGAGGTGGACCGGGTGGCCCGGCAGGCGCTGGAGGAGGCGGGATATCCGGAGTTCCAGCACGCCCTGGGGCACCAGGTGGGCACCCGGGCCCACGATGGGGGGGCTCTTCTGGGGCCCCGGTGGGAACGTTACGGCGATCTGGTGACCCGTCCCGTGGAGGAAGGACAGGTGTACACGCTGGAGTTTGGCGTTCGCACCTCCCGGGGATATGTGGGGCAGGAGGAGATGGTGCGGGTGGGGGCCCAGGGGTGCGAATTCCTCTCTCCCCTGCAGGACGGTTTCTGGATCATTCCGGGCTAGGGGCCGGGGAAACCGCCGGAGGAGCTCCCCACGCTCCGGAGCTCCCGGCGCTTCCAGTGCGCGCTTCCGGCTCTAAAACCGCCACGTCTGTGGCGGAAGAAAAGCGCACGGTGCAAAGCACCACCTCGGGACGGGCGGTGGTGCGCACCGGAGGCCCCCAGGTCCCCGATCCCGGAGAGACGTAAAACAGGGTCTTCCTCTGATGATGCCACCCCGAGGAAAAGCCAAAGAGGCGACGGACCAGGAGGTTGAAAGGGAAAAGCTGGCCGTGGTGGGTGTGGCCGGAAAATTGCAGCGCCACCCCGGCGGTGGCGGCTTCGTCGAAGTGGGGCGCGTGGTCCAACACCACCGCGGGCAAGCCTCCCTCGTCTCGAGAAGAGGGGAGGAGCTTGGCCAGGGGCCGACGCCGATGCCCGAAGATCCTCCCCTGGAGGTCGATGCGCCCCACCAGGAGCAGGCGGTTTCCCAGCGCCACCGCCTCGTCTTCCAAGACCCGCACATGACCCTCGCGGAGATACGCCCGGGCGTTGTCGATGCCCGCGTAGAACTCGTGGTTCCCCAGCACGGCAAAAACGCCCAGGGGGGCAGGGATCCGCCGGAGCTCCTCCGCCAGCTCCGCTTTTCGGGCCTGGCCGATGTGGCCGTCCAGAATGTCGCCCACCAAGAGCACCGCGTCGGGGCTCGTGGCCACGATGAGGTCCACGATGCGGCGCAGATGGCCGCCATGCACCATGGCGCCGGCGTGGAGGTCGGTGACCACCGCGAGGCGCAAAGGGGCGGGGGGAGGAGAGGGGGCAAACCAGGGGAGGGTGACGGTCATATCGTGTTGCCGGAGCCATCGGGCGTTGAGATAGCCCCCGGTGACCACCAGCGCCACCAGAAGCCCCCCCCAGGCCCAGAGGCGCCGCCGTTGGAGGAGGGCCATCTTCGGCAGGGGAAACATCCAGGAAAGCACGTGGTACAGGTCGATGAGGAGCGCCACCATGGCGGCGTGGAGCAGCACGGGCATGACGTAGAACCCCAGATCCAGCAGGAAGAGGGCCACCGACGGAGATAAAAATCTCTCCCCGGAGAGCCCCAGAGGAAGGGCGCTCCAGAGGAGGACACCCCCCGCATGGAGGAGTTTCCTGCTCCGGCTTCCGGAGGGGAAGAGGGCCCCCAGGCGCCAGAACACGTAGAGGAACCCCCACGTGTGAAACATCACCACCATGATCCGAAATCCCACAGCAAAACCCTCCTCGAAAGACCCACCTGGAGTTCCAGTATGGGCCCCGGGGCCTCCGGGGGCGAGGGCCGAACGGCGGAATTTTGTGCCGACACCACGTACCGGCACCCCGTGGCTCTTCGGAAGAAAGTGTTGTACCATGACGGGGAAGCGGGGGCACAACCAAGGGAAAACGTGTGCCACGCACGGTCTCGAAGGAGGGAAAACGCGGTGTACCGAGCCAAAAAAATAGACACGCCGGATCGGAAGCTCTTTTATCGGACGTTGGAACGCCTCCTGGAGTCTCTTCTGGAAGGGGAGCCCGATGCGGGGGCGAATTTGGCCAATGCGGCGGCTCTGTTGGGGCACCAGATGGAGCGCATCAACTGGGCGGGGTTCTATCTCTTCCGGGAAGGGGAGTTGGTGCTGGGGCCCTTCTGGGGCAAGCCCGCCTGTTCCCGCATTCCTCTGGGCAAGGGGGTCTGCGGCACCGCCGCTGCGGAGAGGCGCACCGTCCTCGTGCCCGATGTGGAGGCCTTTCCGGGGCACATCGCCTGCGATGGCGCCTCGGCGTCGGAGATCGTGGTGCCCCTGCTGACGGAGGGGATCCTCCGGGGGGTGCTCGATCTGGACAGCCCCGAAAAGGGGCGTTTCGACGAAGAGGATGCCCGGGGGCTGGAGGACTTCGCCGCCCGGTTGGTCCGCATGGTGCGGTGGAGCTGAACGACGGTGACGACCCGTCTGGGAATTGTTTCAGACACCCACGGGAGCCTGACGGCCTGGGAGAACGCCCAAAAGCTCTGGGGCCCGGTGGAGGGGGTGCTCCACGCGGGGGACGTGTTTTATGCCCGGGCTGACCGCCCCCTTCCTCCGGGATTTGCCCCCGACGAATTGGCCGCCGCCCTGAACGCCTGCCCCGTGCCTCTGCTTCTGGCCCGGGGAAACTGCGACAGCCCGGCGGACGAGGGCAAGCTGCGCTGGCCCCTGGGGGCCGTGGTGTCGGCGTGGTGGCGGGGGCGCCTCATCCTCGTGGAACATGGCGAGGATTTTTCCGCCTTTCGGGAGCGGGCTCTGGGGTGTGGCGCCGCCCTGGCCATTTCCGGGCATACCCACGTGGCGTCCCTGGTGCGGGAGGGAGGCACCATCTTCCTCAACCCCGGTTCCGCGAGCCTCCCGCTGGGGCGGGACCCCGCCAGCGTGGCGCTGGTGGACGAGGAGGAACTGACCATCGTCACCCTCTCGGGGGTGGTGTTGCACCGGGAGCCCTGGGGCTAAGATCGCCCATCCGTTTTTTGGCCGGGGGTGACGAGGAGGCTTCACGGCACCGACGAGGGCGTGGGGTTGATGGGGCCCTTGCCCGGGAGGCAATGCCTACGCCGAGGTGCATAAAAGATTTTTTTAGAATTTTCCCCGGAGCGGAGGTCGAGGATGGGGTAAAGGGCTTGCGAAGGGAGTCCTTTTCCCGATAGAATGGTGCTTTGAACCACGTTGTTCTTGAGGAGAGCAGGCGGTGCCTTTGAGAGGCATGCGGCCGGGCCCTTTGGGCAGCGGGAAAGCCCCCGCGGGACCGTTGTGTCCTGGGGGGCTTTTGCGCTCTCCGGGGAAAGGAGGATTATCATGGAGAAGACATCCCTGGGTTGGACGCTGGAAGAACGGGGACGTCGGGCCGCCCGGGTGACGGGGGTCGGATTGGTGCTGAACGCGGGGCTCACCGCCTTCAAGTACCTGGCGGGTTTTTGGGGGCATAGCGGCGCCATGGTGGCGGATGCCACCCATTCCCTCTCGGACCTGGTCACCGACGTGGTGGTTCTTCTGGGGTTTCGGGTCGTCCAGAAACCCTCGGACCAAGGGCACGACTTTGGCCACGGCAAGGTGGAGACCCTACTGGCGCTAATCTGCGGCCTCTTCCTTCTAGGGGCGGGGCTGGGCATCTGCGGGAACGCCCTTTGGGCCCTGGAAAGAGTATATCAGGGAGAGGTCCTTCGGGCGCCGGAAGGTGTGGCCTTTGTGGCGGCGGTGGTCTCGGTGGTCTCCAAGGAACTGCTGTACTGGTACACCCTCTACTGGGGAAAACGGCTCGCGAGCCCCGCCCTGGTGGCCAAGGCGTGGGACCACCGTTCCGACGCTTTTTCCTCCATTGGCACCACGCTGGGCATCGGAGGCGCCATTTTGCTGGGAGAGGAGTGGCGCGTGCTGGATCCTCTGGCGGCGCTGGTGGTGAGCGTTTTCGTGGTGAAGGTCTCCCTTCCCATGATCCGGGAGAGCGTGAACGAGCTGCTGGAAAGCTCTTTGAACGAAGAAGAGGAAGGGCGCATCGAGGCGATTCTGCGGCGCCCCGCCGCCGTCCGCGATGTCCATGGCCTTCGGACGAGAAAGATCGGGTTTTACGTGGCCCTGGAGGCCCACGTGCTCATGGCCCGCCACCTGTCTTTGGTGGAGGCCCACGACGTGGCCAC
>Ga0116187_1001092_pt1 | contig 29949 bp, 30 predicted proteins | sample AD_JPNNA6_MetaG_FD_89755 | JGI IMG/M metagenome (GOLD analysis project Ga0116187, IMG submission 89755) | Active sludge microbial communities of municipal wastewater-treating anaerobic digesters from Japan - AD_JPNNA6_MetaG | ecosystem: Engineered > Bioreactor > Anaerobic > Digestate | place... | reverse complement strand
CAAAAGATCAGAAATGGTTATACTTGTCATGGGAATGTTCCTCCTGGGATAGTTGCTTGGTACCTCTATCTTGAGGACATTCCCTCTTTTTGTCAACCGTTTTTTGAATTCACATCAGACGTAATATAATAAATATCGGGCGAGGTTGGGGCGATCTTCAGCATGACGGGCTGGTCAGCAGCAGCGCGGCGGGTTTGCGCCTGCCGCAGGCCGAACAACGCCATTTGCCCCAGTGCCAGGAAAAGCAAAATCACCCCCAGCACAGCGGCAAACTGGCTGGCAGGCCGAGGATTGCGCAGCCGCCGCAGAATCAGCCCGGTGCCCAGGGCCCCCAGCACCAACCAGATGAGGCCCAGCCAGCGGTGATGCCCCAGCGGGCTGCCCTCCAGCGCCGTATAGACATGCCCGTAGCTGTAGAACAGGCTCAGCCAGAAAATCGCCAGCAGGGCTGCCCGGTGCGGATCGCGGGCGCAGCGGCGCGCCACAATCAACAGCAGGCCGGCCAGCAGCAGCGAAAGCAAAAGAGGGCGTACCAGCGCCAGCGCATCGAACTGTCCCAGATTGACAGCCGCCAGCGCCAGCAGCGGATACGCCCCCCACAGCAGCGGATATAAATTAAACCAGGTCCCCCTGCGGGCAAGGCTCATCGCCGCTTCATCAAATAGAGGATGCGGCGCGAGTCGGGAATGGGCTCTTTGGCAGTGATGGTGAAGGCGGAGGCGAAGGCCGCTTCAAAGCCTTCGGGGGTGTAGTCGGGGAAGATATCTACGCGGCTGGACAGCAAACGGTCCACCTGCGAGTCGCCCTTGGGCACAAACTCGATGATCAACCATTCGCTCAGTCCGGCAAAAAATTCGGCCAGTTGGGGCAGCGGCACGTTGTTGGCAATCGCCAGATGATGCACCAGTGCCAGCGCCATTGCCAGGTCGGCGGGGCCGCGCCCGGCCAAAGACTGCCGCTCCTGGTGGTTCCAGCCCAGCGCCGGGCTGGGGTTGGTCAGGTCCATCACCAGCGGCAGCATCAGGGTCTCTTTGGCGCTGCGGCACTGGCGGTAGTTTTGCTCCACCGCGGCGGGGTCAATATCAAAGGCAATGGTTTGTGCGCCGCGGGCCATGGCCAGCCGGGAAAAGACGCCGTTATTGGCGCCCAGGTCCCAGACGATGTGCGGGTCGGCCAGCGCCAGGAAAGACGCCACCCGTTCGCTCTTGGCGTCAAAGGCGGCGCGGGTGTAGTTGGTGGCATCGTAATAATCGGCCCACTCGGTGCCGGCGGGCTTCCAGCGCAGCGACTTGACCACGGCTTCCAGGCTGTCGATCAGCCCCAGCAGGGCATTTTTGCTGAAGCTGGCCGCCGCCGTAGAGGATTTGACCTCGCCGCCTCGGTCAGCGTAGCGTTTTTGGGCGCCTGCATGGGCGTGAATGTGCGTGAGCAGCGCCAGGTTGAGGCGGGTGCTGCCGGGCAGCAGTTCGCTGGCCAGGTCGAGCGGCACGCCATCAATGTAGATGCGCAGCAGTTGGTTCAGGCGGATATCGCGTTTGGCCATCAGCGCCAGCGGAGCCAGAAAATGCTGGCAGAACTGGCGGTAGGCCGTCCAGGGGGTGCCTTCGGTGTAACGCTCAAAAGAGAGCGTATCAATCAGGCGAGGGCGGCCGCGCTGGAACTGGATGTTGTAGGCGCTGGCATCTTTGAGCGAGAGGCCGCGATCCAGCGCCCGGCGTTGAATCGCCAGGGTGACCAGGGCAGCGTCTTGAAGCTGGCTGAAGCTCCACTCATACGGGTAAGAAATAAAGCCCACTGCCTCGGGCTGGATGATCACCGCGGCCAGATCGGGCTCGGCGGGGGGCACATCGACTTCGGTGTGCGGGATGAGCAGTCCGGCCTTGGTCAGGGCGGCATAGAGGCCCGAATCCATCAGCAGGCGGTAGTCAGCCTCGCCGGCGCGGTTCACCTGACGGTAAAGCTGCCCTTCACGGCGGAAGAGAAAGCCAGCCGGGTCACGAAATGAAGCGGCCACACGCGCTTCTGGTTTAGCCATTGTTCTCCCCGCCGGTCTCGTGGGTATCTTCGGGAATTTCAATGGTCTCGGCGGGTTCGTCGGCGCCCTTCTTGAAGAACCGTTTGATCTTCTTCCAGTAAACACTGATGGTAAAACCGGCGCCGAGGAAGAGGGCAATCAACATTTGTAAGAGCAGGCTGCCGGAACCGGGGTCAAGGTAGGCAGCGCCATGGGCAAGGGGGGCAAAAAAAGTCATTGAGCGTACTCCTGTTACAGATTGGCGACAGGCTTGATGACGATATCCCAATAAAGTTCTGCCGCACCGAATTGGGGGTATTATACCACCGGATTAAAAGTTAAATTTACCAGCGGGGGTTCTGTAGAGTCCGGGCAGAAGTGAAAGCGCAAAGACCGCTGCTGAGACTGCGCCATTAGAAATGGCCTGAACTTTGAAATGACAGTATAATTACATCCATACAACTATACAGAAAGGGCTCATTGAATGAAAACTCGTCTGATGCTTGCTGCTATGATTCTGGTGCTGCTGCTTGCGGCCTGCACCCCCAAACCCACCGGTGAGGTGGTGCTGACCCTCACCGGATTGACTGAAACCAAAACCTTTACCCTGGCAGACCTGCAAAAACTGCCCGTCACCGAGGGTTATGCCGGTACCAAGAGCAGCACGGGCAAAATCACCGTGCCAGAGCTGTACCGCGGCGTGCTGCTCACCGACCTGCTGGATGAGGTGGATGGGCTGAAGTCTGACCAGGCGATTCAGATTACGGCAGAAGATGGCTACGCCATGACCTTCTCGCCCGACCAGGTTGCCAACGGCGAATTTATCACCTATGACCCCGGCACCGGCGATGAAATTGCCGCCCCAGGTCCGCTGCAGGTGCTGCTGGCTTATGAACGCGCCGGCGCACCGCTGAACGCCGAGGAAGAAGGCGCCCTGCGCCTGATGGTCATCAGCCCGGAGGGCAACCAGATTGTGGATGGTCACTGGGCCATCAAGTGGGTCAGCGCCATCAGCTACAAACCGCTGACCGCCGACTGGAACCTGGAACTGACCGGCGCCATCACCGATACGGTGGACCGCGGCACGTTTGAATCCTGCTCGACGGGTGCCTGCCACCAGGCCGAATGGACCGACGACAAGGCTCAAACCTGGACCGGCGTGCCCCTCTGGGAGCTGGTGGGCCGCGTGGATGATGAAACCAAACACGGCGACGATGCCTTCTCAGATGATGCGGCATCCGCCGGCTACACCGTGGATGTGATCTCGGCCGATGGCTACACCGTCACGCTCGACAGCGCCGCCATCCAGCACAACGATAACATCCTGGTGGCTTACCAGGTGAACGGCAATGTGCTGACGGATGAAGATTTTCCGCTGCGACTGGTGGGCGCAGACCTGAGCAAGAAGGAAATGGCTGGCGGATTGGTTCAGATTGTGGTGAATTTTGGCGCCGCACCGGTGGAGCCCACAGCCACCACCGCCCCCGAACCCACCGCCACCACGGCAGTGGCCCAGCCCACCAACCCCGATGCCGCCCTGACGATCAAAGGGTTGGTGACGGCGGAAACTGCCTGGACAATGGATGAGCTGCACGGCATGGAGGTGGTGACGCTGAACGTGGTGCACCCCAAGAAGGGTGACCAGACCGCCGAAGGTGTGCGCCTGAATGCCCTGCTCGACCTGGCGGGCTTCAAACCCGAAGCCGCCACCCTCGTCATCACCGCGAGCGATGGCTATATTGCCGAAGCCGCCCTGGCAGATGTGCGCGCCTGCGCCGACTGTCTGATCGCCTTCAACGAATCCGGGCAACTCAAGAGTGTGATGCCCGGCTTTGAAAGCAGCTTCTGGGTCAAAGACGTGGTTTCCATCGAAGTCAAGTAAAATCAAGGGCGCCGGGCTGTTAGCCTACCCCCTGCACACCTCCCCTTCCTTCCCCGGCGCGGGAGCGAAGGGGAGGTCTTTTTCCCCCCACCTGGAGCCTGACATGAAAAAATCTACGCTGCTGTTCTGCCTGCTGGCCTTAACCCTGACCCTGCTGGGCGGCTGCACACCGCCGGGCAAAACCCCGCTGGTGGTCTTTTGCGCGGGCAGCCTCATCACCCCGTTTGACGCGCTGGAAAAAGCCTTTGAGGCCCAATACCCCGATATTGATGTGCAGAACGAGTTTCACGGCAGCATCCAGGTCATCCGGCATGTGACAGAGCTGCACGAGCCGATTGATGTGGTGGCTACCGCCGACTATGCGCTCATCCCCATGCTGATGTATGCCGTGAACGACCCCGACACCGGGCAGCCCTACGCTGACTGGTATATCCGCTTTGCGGGCAACCGCCTGGGCCTTGCCTACACCCCCCAGAGCGCCTACGCTGCTGAGATTACCCCCGAGAACTGGACGGAGATTCTGGCCCGCCCCGATGTGCGCGTGGGGATTGCCGACCCGCGCTTCGATGCCGCTGGCTACCGTGCCCTGATGGCTTACACCCTGGCACAGGATTTGTCGGACCAGCCCACCCTGTTCTTTGACCAGTTTGCGGGGCAGTTCCGCTACCCGATCAACCTGGAGCCGGGGGCTGATGGCAGCACCATCATCCATGTGCCAGAGGTGCTGGAGAATCAAACCGGCGCGCATGTGATCCTGCGCGGCGCCAGCATTCAGTTGATTGCCCTGCTGGAATCCGGCGACCTGGATTACGCCTTTGAGTACGAGACGGTCATCCAGCAGCACAACCTGGAACTGCTGACCCTGCCCGACGCGCTGAACCTGGGCAGCCCCGACTATGCCGCCGAGTATGCCCGGGCCACTGTCCAGCTTGATTTTCAGCGCTTTGCCAGTGTAAATCCGGTTTTTCAGGGTGCACCGATTGGCTACGGCATCACCATTCCGGGCAATGCACCGCACAGCGCAGCCGCCGAGCAGTATATCGCCTTTCTGCTCAGCCCTGAGGGGCGTGCGGTGATGGCTGCCGCCCAGCATCCGCTTCTGGATGCGCCCACCGCCAACGGTTACGCCAACCTGCCTGTCAGCCTGCAGCCGCTGGTGACCGCCGAGCCATGAAGCGCCGCGAGATTCCCCGCCGTTTCTGGTTGGCCGGGGCGCTGCTGCTGGCCTTCATTTTGCTGCCGCTGCTGAGCCTGCTGTTCTCATCCAGCCCGGCGGCGCTGGCCCAAACCCTGGTGGATGCCGAGGTGCTGCGCTCGCTGGGCGTCACCTTTGCCGGGGCGGGTATTGCCACCGCGCTGGGGCTGCTGCTGGGCCTGCCGCTGGCCTTTGTGCTGGCGCGGGCCAGCTTCCCGGGCAAGGGCTGGGTGGAGGCGCTGGTGGATCTGCCCGTGATCATCCCGCACACGGCGGCGGGGGTGGCGCTGCTGCTGGTCTTTGGGCGTCAGGGGGTGCTGGGCCGCTGGCTGACGCCGCTGGGCCTCTACTTTACCGATAATCTGGCGGGCATTGTGGTGGCCATGCTGTTCGTCAGCCTGCCGCTGCTGGTGCATCCGGCGCGAGCCGCCCTGGCCCAGTTGGACCGCGAGGTGGAGCAGTCGGCCCGGGTGGATGGGGCCTCGGGCTGGCAGGTGTTCTGGCAGATTATGCTGCCGCAGGCCTGGCGCGGGGTCTTCAGCGGGGCGTTGATGATGTGGGCGCGCGGCATCAGCGAGTTTGGGGCCGTGGTGATTTTGGCCTACCACCCCAAGGTAGCGCCGGTGCTGGTGTTTGAGCGCTTCAACGGCTTTGGGTTGGATGCCGCGCTGCCGGTGGCGGTGATTCTGGTGGGGGTGGCACTGCTGGTGTTTGGCAGCCTGCGCTGGCTGGCGCGGGAAGCAGGGTAGAAAAGCGTTCCACGTTCCAGGTTCCACGTGTGACAGTGCGTGAAGCGTAAGGACCGCACCGCGCCCTTTAAGGATTTGTAGGGGCGGACCTGTGTGCAAGCAACCTGAACAGGTTGTCCGCCCTGAGTTACAGTATAGGAGGTTAATGCCAAGGCGCAAAGACGCGGGGGCGCGCAGCATCCCTCCAGGACGCACGCGGCCCCCTCGCGGAATAGCCGCCCAATCCCCGGCTTTCCCCGCTTGACTCTACCGTCAAGCTGTCTATAATCAATACAGGGTCTGCGCCGCGGACCATTTTTCCCCATTTTTCTCGGAGGAATCAATATGCCTGATCCTGAGATGGTAACCGTTGCCCCCAGCACCACCCCCGGCAGCCAGTTCCAGGTCTATATCTATGGCGACCCGGCAACTGTTGAAGCGGGCTGGACGCGCTCGCGTGATATTGAAGGCAATGCCATGTGGTACCGCCGCAGCACCTATAATGGTCAGGCGGTGGCTGCCAGCTACCTGCCCCCCCTGACCGCCCCCGGCAAATACCGCATTCAGGTTTTCATACCAGACAACCACGCCACCATTCGCGATGCCATGTACTTTGTAGTGGATCACAAAACGGCCGTCCGCCGCGAGATCAAATGCGTGGTCAATCAGAACATCTACCGCAACCAGTGGGTGGAACTGAGCGGCACCGAAGGCCCCGGGCAGCCCCTGGTCAACGTCTTTGAGCTGGACCCGGTTTTTGACGACAGCGGCCGCGTGAACCTGGTGGATACCACTTTCATCAATGAACTCAACCGCCCCAAAGGGTTTGAGATTGCCTTCAGCGCCATCCGCTGGGTGCCGATTTCGACCCCCGACCCCATCCATGATGAAGGCGACATGGCTGGCGTGTTTGATGCCCCCGTGGGCACCGAAGCCTCCCGCCGTAACCCCGTGCTGGGCGCGCCGGGCAACGTCATCTACATTGGCGGGCAGCCCTTCCCCATCTGGCTGGACGAGTGGTTCGACTATAACACCCTCGGCTCGCGCTATTTGTTGCGCAAGGGTGTCTATGCCATTCACACCGGCGCGGACCTCAACCGCATGGGCGGCGCCCTGGCCGATAAAGACCAGCCGGTCTATGCCTGCGCCGATGGCGTGGTGCGCTATTCGGGCTCGCTGAGCAGCGGCTGGAAGGGCGTGGTGCTGATCGAGCACGAGGTGCCCGGCGAGGCCCCGGTCTATATCCGCTACGGGCACCTTTACAGCCTGCGCTTCCAGAACGGCGCGCGGGTCAAGCGCGGCGAAATCATCGGGCTGATCACCGAATACGCGCCCTACAACTACCACCTGCACTTTGATATCACCCGCAACCCGGCCATCGTCAGTAATGTGGGCCACTGGCCCGGCGATAACTACAACGCCGTGATGTCCTTCTACATTGACCCGCTCGAATTCCTGCGGGCGCATCACCGCTAACCCCGCCGGTTTTGAATCCCCGCGGCGCTCCGGCTGACCCCCGGAGCGCCGCTTTTTGCCCCGTGAAACAAGATTCACATTTCGGCATTAGAATCACACCGCGCCGCAGGTTAACGAGTCGTTAAAACTTTTGGAAAACTCGTCCATATATGCCACTGAAGGCCCTAGTAAGTGCCATCCCCCTATATATGGGGGTGTCTGAACGCCGCCAGCGGCACTAGTGGAAAGTCTTTCAGCCCCTGAACATTAAAGTAGTTTGCGTTCTTTCGCCATTTCTTTAAGGTTGGCAACCTTAAATATTCGAATCTTTTTAAGCTGGCGTAGGGTTCGCGCCTTGTTTGGCGGGCTCGTTTCTGCTAGAATCTAACCAATCCAGTCGGGGCAAATGCCCTTGTAAGTGACTACCCGGGTCTGACGACCCTTACCGTTTGATTATTGTTAAACCCAGTCTGTACGTCCCACTGCTCGCCGGCAGTGGGTTTCTGTCCCTGTTGCCTGCACCTGTGCCGGTGCCATTCCTTTTGAAGAGAGGTCGCTGCATGAACGCTCAACAAGCCTGGGAAGCCACCCTCGGACAACTGCAAACTGAAATGTCGAAAGCCGCCTTTGATACCTGGGTGCGCCCGGCCGCGCTGATTGGTGCGGAGGGGGATCAGCTCACCATTGGCGTGCAAAACGCCTACGCCCGCGACTGGCTGGAAAGCCGCCTGCAAGACAGTGTGCAGAAGCTGTTGAGTAATTTTCTGGTGCGCCCGGTGCAGGCGCGCTTTGTGGTCTGGCATAAAGATTACGACCAGGAGCCCGAAGCCCTGGAAGATATTGAGCCCGAGACACCGGCTGGCCGCCCCTGCTCGCAGTTTAACGCCCGCTATGTGTTCGATAATTTTGTGGTGGGCGGCAGCAACCGCATGGCGCACGCCGCCTGCAGCGCCGTGGCCGAAAACCCCGCCCATGCCTACAATCCGCTGTTCCTCTACGGCGGCGTGGGGCTGGGCAAGACCCATCTGCTGCACGCCATTGGCAATGCCGTCTGCCAGCGCGGGCTGCAGGTGCTGTACGTCTCATCAGAAGAATTTACCAACGACCTGATCAACGCCATTCGCACGCACAACACCCCCGCCTTCCGAGACCGCTACCGCAATATTGACGTGCTGCTGATTGACGATATTCAATTCATCGCTGGCAAAGAATCGACCCAGGAAGAATTTTTCCACACCTTCAACGCCCTGCACGGGCAGGAAAAGCAGATTGTGCTGACCTCGGACCGCCCGCCCAAGGCCATGGTGACGCTGGAAGAACGGCTGCGCTCTCGCTTTGAGTGGGGCCTGATTGTGGATATTCAGCCGCCCGACCTCGAGACCCGCCAGGCCATCCTGCGCTCCAAGGCCGAGCGCGCCGGGCGCTCTGCGCCCGATGCCATCATCGAGGCGATTGCCCGCCAGGTGCAGTCCAACATCCGCGAGCTGGAAGGCGCCCTGACCCGCGTGCTGGCCTACGCTGACCTGAGCGGCCGCCCGCTGACCGTGGAACTGGTGGACATTGCCCTGGCAGACCTGCTGCCCCAGCGCCGCTCGCTGGAGCCCCGCCAGGTGGTGGAGATTGTGGCCAGCGCCTTTGGCGTGACCTTTGAGCAGATGATCGGGCGTGACCGCTCGCGTGAGGTGGCGCTGCCCCGCCAGGTTGCCATGTACCTGCTGCGCGAGGCGATCAACGTTTCGCTGCCGCAAATTGGCGAAGCCCTGGGCGGGCGCGATCACACCACGGTGATGTACGCCTGTGAAAAAGTGGCCGATCTGATCGAGAGCGACGACCGCCTGCGCCGCCAGGTGGTGCAGATTCGGGAGCAGTTGGTGGGGCGAGCCGCCCGGGTTTAGGCAGTTCTCAACCCTCAAAAGCAGGCGGGCCCACAGCCCGCCTTTTGATGTAAAATAGGGGTGCCCCCATGTCTCCCTTAATCAAGCCTTCAACCCGCGCCTTTTTCCGTGAGGCCCGGCGGATGCCCGGTTATCCGCTGAGCGAGTGGCTGCACGGCTATTTCTACATGCGCTACACCTACGCCTATATTGGCAATGCCATGGGGCTGCGCCGCCCGGCGCGCTTCTACCTCTGGCTGCTGCGGCTCTGGCGGCGCATCTTCCCGCCGCGGCCGCGGGCCCCGCGCCCCGGCGACATCACCTTTGCCGATACCTATCACGGCAAGGTGGTGCCCCTGGAGACCGCCCGCCAACTGGTGCAGGTGCACGAGCCCATCCGCATCAGCTACCCCGAGCAGGTGCTGCCCTACGCCCTCGCGCGTGACCTCATCCTGCAGCAGCCCGATCACATTGTGGCGCTGGACTGCCCCTGCCGGTCAGCCCGCCCCAACCCCTGCCTGCCGCTGGATGTCTGCCTGATTGTCGGCGAGCCATTTGCCTCGCTGGTGATGGAACATCACGCAGACCGGGCGCACTGGATTACGCCGCAGACCGCGGTGGAGATCCTGCAAGCCGAGGAGCAGCGCGGGCATGTGCATCATGCCTTTTTCAAGCAGGCGGTGCTGGGGCGGTTTTATGCCATTTGCAACTGCTGCGCGTGCTGCTGCGGCGCCATGCAGGCGCACCGCAACGGCACCCCCATGCTGGCATCTTCGGGCTACCTGTGCCGGGTCAGCGCCGCCGACTGCGCCGGCTGCGGCGCCTGTGCGGCGGTCTGCCCGTTTGGCGCGCTGGAAATTGTGGACGGATACTCAGTTGTCAATGAAGAGAAGTGTATGGGTTGTGGCATCTGCGTCAGCCACTGCCCGCAGGGCGCCCTGGCGCTGGAACTGGCGCCGCAAAAAGGCGCCCCGCTGGAATTATAGATTACCGACTGTTTTTGAAAGGATTTTATGAACACCCTCACCCCCTCCAACCGGCTCACACCGCCCCCCGCAGAAAACAGGCTGGCACCCGTCCGGCAGATCGTCTGGGCTGCCTGGATCATCATGCTGCTGGTCAGTATGCTGCCCAACATCATTTTCACCGAGCTTTTCAAACAGGCCACCCCCTGGCTGTTCTGGGCCAAACTGGGGCTGCTGGCAGTGCTGATTGGGGTCAGCTACTTCTGGCATGTCTTGACCCCGCTGCGCAAATACCTGTGGGTGCTGGCGGCCATCTTTGGGGTGGAGTATTTGGTCGCGACCGGCACGCAGCTACTTGTCCCCTGGCAGCGCCTGTTTGGCGGCCTGGGGGCGTCTTTTTCAGCACAAATGCTGGGCACCCAGCTTCAGCGGTTCATCGTCTCGCTGCTAATTATCGGCGTCATGTTCCTGCTCGGGTACCGCGCTCCGCAGTTCTTCTTGACCCGCGGTGACATGCGCGCCCCCACCCGCCCGATCCCGTGGCTGGGCATCAAAAAGAGCGAATCCTGGCTGCGCTTTGGCCGTAATTTTGCCTTCTTTATCAGCCTGGGCACGCTCATCTTTTTGATTATCGGCGGGCGGCCCAGCCTGGAGTCGCTGGGGCGGGCCTTGCCGCTGCTGCCGCTGGTGCTGCTGTTTGCATCCCTCAACGCCTTCAACGAAGAGATGACCTACCGGGCCTCGCTGCTGGCTCCGCTGGAAAATGTCGTGGGCTACAAACATGCCCTGGGCATCACGGCGGCCTTCTTTGGGCTGGGCCACTTCTACGGCGTGCCTTACGGCCTGGTGGGCGTGGCCATGGCAACCTTCCTGGGCTGGCTGCTGGGCAAAGCCATGCTGGAGACGCGCGGCTTCTGCTGGTCGTGGCTCATTCACTTCCTGCAGGATGTGCTGATTTTCTCCTTTATGGCCATCGGCTCGATTGTGCCGGGCGGCTAAATGAGGTCCTAGCGCAGCGCCGTCACAATCTGCGTGACGTTGAATCGCAGCATCTCAATATAGGTGGGTGCCTCGCCGCCTGGCGGGGTCAGTGAGTGGGTGTACAGCCCGGTGACCACCTGTGCGCCGGTTTCGGCAGCCACCTGTTCGGCCAACTGCGGGTTGACGCCCTGCTCGAGGAAAATGGCGGGCGCGCCCGTGGCGCGGATCTGATCAACCAGTTCGGCTACCTGCTGGGCTGAGGGCGCCGCCCCCGCGCTGACACTGGTAGCCAGCGCCCCGACCACCGTCAGACCGTAGCGGTCGGCAAAATAGCCAAAGCTCTCGTGGTTGGTCACCAGCAGCCGCCGCTCCGGCGGGATGGTCTCTATTTGTTCCCGAATCCAGGCATCCAGCGCCTGAAGTTCGGCGGTATAGGCGGCGGCATTGGCGGCGTAAAGCTCGCCGCCGGCAGGGTCGGCTGCCGTCAGCCCGGCCCGGATTGTCTCAACGTAGGCCATTGCCAGGTTGGGGTCCAGCCAGAAATGTGGGTCGCCCTCGGTGTGCCCGTGGGCGTCGGCCTCCACCGGGCGGCTTTCCAGCCCGGCCGCGGCCTCAATCAACAGACGCTCGCCGTCGGCATTCTCCAGCACGGGCAGCAGCGCCTCTTCCAGCCCGGCGCCGTTGAGGATCAGTACATCGCTGTCGGTAATCAACGCCAGGTCTTGCGGCGTGGGGGTAAAGGTGTGCGGGTCCACGCCCGCGGGGATCAGCGCGGTCACGGTCAGGCGCTCGCCGGCAATGTTCTGGGTGATGTCTGCCAGAAAGGCCTCAGCCGCCACCACGCGCAGCGGCTGGTCGGCGGCAGGAGGGGTGGCGGTGGGCGTGCAGCCCGCCAGAGCAAACATCAGACCGGCCATAATGAAAATGAAACCCTTTTTCATTTAGAAACCTCCAGAAAAAATTATCAAAAGTTGAGCCTGCAACTGCCCTACTGGCAGCGGGCGCAGCGCCCAAACAACTGCAGCCAGTGATCTTCTACCGTAAAGCCGCTCTGCTCGGCCACACGGCCAAAAAAGGCATCCAGTTCGTCGCCCTGAAAATAGACCGCCCGCCCGCATTTGGTGCAGATGATCAGATGCTCATGGCCCTGGGGCGCGCGCAGGTAGCGGTTGCAGCCCTGCGGCTGGTGCACCCGCTGCGCCAGGCCCAACTCTTCCAGTTTTTCCAGCGTGCGGTACACCGTCACCAGGCCCAGGCGGGGAGCCTGCCGCCGCCCGGCCTCAAAGATTTCCATCGGCTCCAGGGCACATTCTGCCGCCAGTAGAATCTCCACAATTGCCCGGCGGGCGTGGGTCTGGCGGTAGCCGCTGGCCTGCAGCAGATTCATCCATTCATCGGCGCGGTTTGGCATGCAAGCGTCCTCCGGTAATGAAAATCGTTTTCAATTATACCCAGGTTTTTTTCCCTTTGCAAATGGATGGCAGGGTTGGGAATTGGGTTTTTGGGGGATTGCCGCACCCGGAACCTGGAACATGGAACGAACCTTTGACCCCTCCGCCCACGACAAGAAACCCGGCCTCGGGTAGAATTGGGGGCATGTCTCAATCTACCTCTGCCCACCTGACGCGCGGCTATGTGTCCGCCATTTTTGCCGCGGTGTTCCTTTCGGCCACGGCCATCTTCATCCGCCACCTCACCCTCACCTACCAACTGCCGGCGCTGGTGCTGGCCTTCTGGCGGGATGTATTTGTGGTGCTGACCCTTCTCCCGGTCTTTGCGCTGGCCCGCCCGCACCTGCTGCGGGTTTCGCGGCAGCACCTGCCCTACCTGGTGATTTACGGGTTTGTGCTGGCGCTCTTCAATTCCATGTGGACGCTCTCGGTCGCGCTCAACGGCGCGGCTGCAGCCACCGTGCTGGCCTACTGCTCCACCGGCTTTACGGTACTGCTGGGCTGGCTGCTGCTCAAAGAGCGCCTGAACTGGGGCAAGCTGCTGGCTGTCTCGCTGACCCTGGGCGGCTGTGTGCTGGTTTCGGGGGCCATCACGCGGGAAGCCTGGGCCATCAACCTGGGCGGGATTTTGGCCGGGGTGCTCTCGGGGCTCTGTTATGCCGGCTACAGCCTGATGGGCCGCTCGGCCGCCCAGCGCGGCCTCAACCCCTGGACCACGCTGATCTACACCTTTGGGTTTGCGGCCGTTTTCCTGCTGCTCGTCAATCTCATCCCGGGCGGGCAGATTCCCGGCGCGGCCAGCCGCCCGGCCGATTTCTTCTGGCTGGGGCGGGCCTGGGTGGGCTGGGGGATTCTCTTTCTGCTGGCGGCCATTCCCACAGTGGGCGGCTTTGGCCTGTATAACATCAGCCTGACCCACCTGGCCTCCAGCGTCACCAACCTGATCGTCAGCACCGAGCCGGTGTTCACCGCCATCACCGCCTACCTGCTGCTGGGCGAGCGGCTGACGGGCATCCAGGTTGCCGGCAGCCTGCTGATTCTGGGCGCCGTGATCTTTCTGCGGATTTATGAGGGGCGGCAGGGGTAGGGCGCCCGGCATCACCTTAAAATGACACTGGGCGCAAAGATTTAATACTTTGCGCCCAGGTGACAGGCACACCAAACAGCCCGGTAGGCCGGGAAGGATGATCTAAAAATGGGGCCGGGTTACAACAGCCGGGCCAGCATGGGCAGCAGGTTGAGATATCCTTGATCAGCCATGTAGTTATAGCCCAGATAGCCCACCACGCACAGGCCGATGCAGAACAGCAGCACCGCGATGATGATGCCCACAATGCAGCCAGTGCTGAGCTTTTTCTTCTCAGCCGGGGCGGCCGGGGCTGGCGCTGCCGGGCGAGGCGGAGGCATGTAGGCCGGGGCCGGCGGAACCGGCGCGGGGGTCGCCGGTGGCACGGGTGCCGGAGCTTCCAGCTTGGTGGCGCCGCCGCAGAACGGGCAACGTTCATAATCCACCGAGATGGCCTGGCCGCAGTGCGGGCAGGGTTTGGTCACATTGGGGGTGGAGGTCGGCGGGATGCCCGGCATGGCATTGACCGGCGGGGCCGGAGGCGTGATCACCGGCTCAGCGGGCGGCGGGGGCGGCACAACGGCCGGGGCGGGCGCAGCCACGCTGACGGTTTGACCGCAGGCGCCGCAGAATTTGGCGTCGGCGGGCAGCGGCGCGCCGCAAAAAGCACATTTGGAGGGGGAGGCTGGTGTAGTCATGCGCTGATTCTAGCATAAAACGCCGCAAGGGAAGCCCAGAACAACCAGGCCAATTGTGGTTCAAAGTGGGGGAAGTCCACGCCAGGGTGCCGAATCCTCACAGGGTACTGCGCACCAGGCCGGTCCTCAGGCTGGGGGCTCAAAATTGCAGGGGCGCGAGAACCCCAGGCAGATGAACCCATGTTTTTCGAGGATGGGACGGCTCATCGGGCTGGCGTCCACATAGAGCAGCGAGTAGCCGCGCTGCCGGGCAGCCTGGGCCCGGGCAGCCAGCAGGCCCGTGTACAGCCCGCGGCCGCGGTATTCGGCCAGGGTGGAGCCGCCCCACAGACTGGCAAACGGCGTGCCGGGGTGATAGTAGATCCACGCGGCGCTGACCACGCGGCCATCTACCCAGGCAGCGTAAATACTGATCCGGTCGGGGTGGCTGCGCAGGTCAGTCTTAAGCTGCTCAGCCAGCCAGGGACGTTCCTCGTTCCAGACCGCCTCAGACATTGCCTGAATGCCAGCCACCCCGGCGTCGTCCGTCACCGGGCAAATTTCCGGCGGGATGGGCTGCTTCAGCAGCGGATGATCGGGGGATAATTCCAGCACCACCAGCGCCTCGGGGTCTTCGAGCACAAAGCCGCGGGCCTGCAGCCGCGCTTGAAGGTCCGCCGGGCGGTCGCTGTCGTACAGCTTCCACTCAAAACCGCGGCCCAGCGCGGTGAAAAAGTCGATCTCCTGCTGGATGGCGGCATCGGCGGTGGTCTCATCTAACTCGGAATACTCGATGAAGGCCGGGCCGCCCTCGGGGGCAAACTGCCGCACCACGCCGTTGACCTCCTGACGCAGCATGCCGGGCCAGGTGACCTGTTTGCGCTGATAGTGGTTGAACATTGCCATCAATTCGGCTGGATCCATGGGGGCCTCTCGGGTTCGGGATGTTTGGATTGTACGCTATTCTGGCAGATCGTCCAAGACCTGCTGCATGGCTTTTTTATACGCCCGGAAAGCGGCGCGGCCGGTTTCGGTCATGCGCAGCAAGGTCTGGGGCTTCTTGCCGTTGAAGCGCTTTTCCAGGGTGACATAGCCGGCTTCTTCCAGCTTGCCCAGGTGCGTTGCCAGATTGCCCCAGGTGAAGCCGGTCATGCGCATCAAGAACACATAATCGGCGCTCTCCACGGCATATAAATAGGTCAGGATCATCAGGCGGGCAGGGGCATGGATCAACGGGTCAAGGTCAGCCAGCGGGTGAGGTTCGAGGGCGGGCATGTCAGCGCTCCTCGGCAGGCAGGTCGAGCGGCGGGTTGGCCTGCAACCAGCGGAAGAAGGTCACCAGCCCCAGCACGATCATCAGGCCGGCGATGAGGCCGAAAACAATCGGGAAGCCGTGATGCGCCGCGCCCAGGCGCTCTGAGAGCCATTCGCCGGCCAGGGGCGCCATGAAGACCAGAATGCCGTAGAAATAAGCGCGGGGATAATCGAGCAGTGCGCCGGCAATGCAGAAGGCGCACAGGCCCAGAAGGCTCAACGGCCAGCCCGCCAGGCCTTGCAGGAACAGCCGCGGCCCGTCTTGCGGCGTTGCGGCGGCGCCGGAAAAGAGGATCAGCACCAGGATGCCAAAGATTAGCGCGGCCCCGGTGACGACCGCAATGACGAGCAAAACCTGGCGCAGGCGCTGTTTGCGGGCCGGGCCAAAAGTCACCTGGCCCAGCCGCGGCGCCACAACCTTGCGGCGCACCCAGAGGATCGCCAGATAGACCAGCGCCCAGAAGGGCAGGAAGATTGCTGAGCTCCAAAAGTCACCCAGCGACTTCGTCAGCAGCGGCGCCACGGCAAATTCCAGCGCCACACAGCCCGCCAGCACCTCCCACAGGCCGTCAGCCAGGGTGGCCCGGAAAGCCTTTTGCTCCGCCGCTTTGACACTGATGGGGTCTTGCATTTCATACTCCTTTGAACTGCGCTCAAAAAGTACTTTTTATTACAAAGTACTTTTATACTATACGGCAATTGTCAGGATAAGTCAAGTACTGAAAAAGGGGGGATAAGTTTCACGTTTCACCTTTCAGGTTCCACGTGTAACGGTAGCTCGCATTGGATTTTTAGGGGCAAGGCCAGGTGCTCCGGGACATCACTGAATAGAATCGGCCTCGCCCTGACATTGCACAAAGAGGCGAGAAAAATCTTCTCCCTTTTTTGACATTTCACGCAAAGTGCGTTACACTATCTTTAATTAAACAACACGGGGAGCCTGCCTGGCAGGCTGAGAGGAGGGCTTTGGCCCTCGACCCGCATTACCTGATCCGGATTATGCCGGCGGAGGGACGTTGATCAGTTGGTTCACCAGACACCCTCCCCAGCGAGGGTGTTTTGCTTATGAAAAACCAACGTGCCTTACTCTTTGTCAATGGTGAGCTGCCCGACCCCCGCCAGGTGGCGGTGCTCATCCAACCCGATGATTTTTTGGTGGCGGTGGATGGCGGCCTGGAGCATCTGAAGGCGCTCCACTTGCAGCCCCACCTGCTGATTGGCGACCTGGACTCGGTGGACCCGCAGGATGTGACCCGCCTGGAGGCTGCCGGCGTGCCCATAGAGCGCTTCCCGGTGGAGAAGGATGAGAACGACCTGGAGCTGGCCCTGGACTCGGTGGTCCGGCGGGGCTGCCGCACACTGCGCATCATCGCCGGCGTGGGCGGGCGGCTCGACCAGACCCTGGCCAACCTCTTCCTGCTGGCACGCCCCCACCTGGCCGACTGCGACCTGCGCCTGGACGATGGTCAGACCGAGGTGCTGCTCGTCCGCCAATCCGCACAGATTGAAGGCCAGCCCGGCGAGACCCTCTCGCTGCTGCCGCTGGGCCGCCCGGCCTGCGGCGTGACCACCCTGGGTCTGCGCTACCCCCTGCATGCCGAAACGCTTTGGCCTGACCGCACCCGCGGCGTCAGCAACGCCCTGGCCGAGCCGCGCGCCAGCATCCGCCTGAGCGAAGGGCTGCTGATTTGCGTCCACATCAGGGGGTAGGAGTTGGGCGTTAGGAATTAGATCTCGGATTGAAAGAAGCAACGTGGTACGTGGAATATTGAACGAACCTGAAACTTGAAAGGAACCCCATGTCTCGAATCACGCGTCTCTTAATGGTATTGACCGCCGCAGCGCTGCTGCTGGCAGCCTGCACCCCCACCCCGGCCGCGGTCAGCGGCGGGCCCGTCACCCTGACGGTGATGACCCACGATTCATTTGCCATCAGCGCCGAGCTGGTGACCCAGTTTGAGCAGGCCCACAACGCCACCCTGGTCTTTGTGCCCTCCGGCGATACCGGCGCCGCGCTCAACCGCGCCATCCTGTCGAAAGAGGCCCCCCAGGCCGATGTCTTCTACGGCGTAGATAACACCTTCCTGGCCCGCGCCCTCCAGGCAGGCATCTTCGAGCCCTACGCCTCGCCGCTGCTGACCGACATCCCCACCAGCTTCCAACTGGACAGCGAAAACCGCGCCCTGCCCGTAGATTACGGCGATGTATGCCTCAATTACGACCGCGCTTACTTTGAAGATCACAACCTGCCGATCCCCCAAACCCTGGCCGACCTGGCCGCGCCGGAATATGCCGGGCTGCTGGTGATTGAAAACCCCGCCACCTCGTCGCCGGGGCTGGCCTTTTTGATGGCCACCATCGCCAACTTTACCGAGGAGCGCTATATTGACTTCTGGAGCGACCTGCGCGCCAACGGTGTGGTGGTGGTCAATGATTGGGAAACGGCCTATTACACCAACTTCAGCGGCTCATCGGGCCGCGGGCCGCAGCCGCTGGTCGTTTCGTATAACTCCAGCCCGGCAGCCGAATATATCTTCGCCGACCCGCCCGTGGATGAGCCGCCCACCGGCTCCATCACCGCGCCGCTGGCCTGCTATCGCCAGATCGAGTTTGTGGGCATTCTGGCAGGCACCCAACAGCGGGCTCTGGCCGAGCAGTTTGTTGATTTTATGCTCAGCGTGCCCTTCCAGGAAGATGTGCCGGAGCAGATGTTCGTCTTTCCGGTGAACCCCAACGCCAAGCTGCCCGAGGCCTTTGAGCGCTTTGCGCCGCCCGCCGCCCAGCCCGCCACACTGGACCCCGCCCTGGTGGCCGAGAACCGTGACCGCTGGATTGAGGAATGGACGCAAACCGTCCTGCGCTGAGGCGGCTGAGCTGGCTGTGGCTCTGGCTGCTGCCGCTGGCCTTTCTGGGATTTTTCTTCTTTCAGCCGCTGGCCGCCATCTTGCGGCTGGCGGCTGAAGGCGCCCTGGCCGACGGCCTGCGCTTTGATGCCTGGGCCCGGCTGGGCCGCCCGCTGCTTTTCACCATCTGGCAGGCGGGGCTTTCCACCCTGCTGACGCTGCTGGTGGGCTTGCCGGCGGCCTGGGTGTTTGCGCGCTTCAACTTTCCCGGCAAGCGGCTGATCAGTACGCTCAGCACGCTGCCGTTCATCCTGCCTACGGTGGTGGCAGCGGCGGGCTTCAATGCGCTGCTGGGGCCGCGCGGCTGGGTCAACCTGGCGCTGATGGACTGGTTCAACCTGACCACGCCGCCGGTGCAGTTCCTCAACTCGCTGGGGGCCATTCTGCTGGCACATGTCTTCTACAACACCACGGTGGTTCTGCGGGTGGTGGGCAGCGCCTGGGCGCAGATGGATACCCGCCTGGAGCAGGCTGCCCGCTCGCTGGGGGCCGGGCCGCTGCGCGCCTTCTGGGAGGTGACGCTGCCGCTGCTGCGCCCGCCGCTGGCCGCGGCCGCACTGCTGGTCTTTTTGTTTGATTTCACCTCGTTTGGCGTCATTTTGCTGCTGGGCGGCCCGCAGTACGCCACCCTGGAGGTAGAGATCTACATCCAGGCGCTGCACTTGCTCAATTTGCCGCTGGCGGGCCTGCTTTCGGCGGTTCAGTTGATTGCCACCCTGGTGCTCACCGCCCTCTATGCCCGGCTGGCACGCGGCCGCAACATCCCGCTGACGCCGCGGCTGCGCGGCGAGGCGCAGCGCGCCCCTCGGCGAGCCTGGGAGCGGCTGGTGGTGGGCGTTACCGTTGGCGGGCTGGTGCTGCTGATGGCCCTGCCGCTGACGGCGCTGGCGCTGCGCTCGGTCACCCGGCTGGAGGCCGACCGCGGGCAGCGCGGCGCGGTGCAAACCGGCCTGACGCTGGATTATTACCGCGAGCTGTTTGTCAACCGGCGCGGGGCCTTCTTCTATGTGCCGCCCGCCGAGGCGGCGCGCAATTCGCTGACCTACGCCGGACTGACGGTGGTCATTTCGCTGGGGCTGGGCTTTCTGGCGGCAGGGGCGCTGGCGCGCCGCTCAAAGCTCAACGCCGTGCTGGACCCGCTGTTGATGCTGCCCCTGGGCGCCTCGGCGGTGACGCTGGGGCTGGGGTTCGTGGTGGTTTTCAGCCGCCCGCCGCTGGATGTGCGCTCGTTCCCGCTGCTGATTCCCATTGCCCACAGCCTGGTGGCGCTGCCGTTTGTGGTGCGCACCCTGCAGCCAGCGCTGGCGTCCATCCCGCCGGGGCTGCGGCAGGCGGCGGCGGTGCTGGGCGCATCGGCCTGGCGCGTCTGGCTGGAGGTGGACTTGCCGATTGTGGCCCGCGCCGCGGCGGCGAGCGCGGTGTTTGCCTTCACCATCTCGCTGGGCGAATTTGGCGCCACTACCTTCCTGGCCCGCCCCGAAACCCCCACCCTGCCGGTAGCTATCTTTCGCTTCCTCTCCCAGCCCGGCGCGCTGAACTACGGACAGGCGCTGGCCATGGCCACCCTGCTGATGCTGCTCTGCGCCGCCGCCGTGCTGCTGCTGGAGCGGCTGGAAAAGGTGCTGAGGTAAAGGCCGTTTCGGGGTCGCCCCGTCTGATTCGGTGTACAATTACAGCATGACCCGCTACCGCTATCCCACCGAATCGGGCATTTTAGCCCTGACGATCATCGCCATTCTGGCTGCTGGAGTGCTGACGGCTGGCGTTACCGTTTGCGTTGCACCGCTGATTGTGCTGGCCATTGTGCTGCTGTCTTACTGGCAGTCGCAGTTACATCACCGCGAGCTGATGCAGTCTGCCCTGCCCGTCAGCCCTGCCGAAACACCGCGCCTGGCTGCGCTGGTGGCTGACTGCGTGACCCGTCTGGATGCGCCCCCGGTGCAGACCTTTGTGGCCCGCTCCAACCAGCGCAATGCCTACACCTTTGGGCTGACCAAACCCAACGTGGTGGTGGTCTATTCGGGCCTGCTGAACCTGATGGACGAAGACGAGCTGCGTTTTGTGGTGGGGCACGAGTTGGGGCATGTGGCCCTGGGTCATACCTGGCTGAACACTGTGCTGGGCGGCATGGGCGGCGTGCCGGTTTCGCTGGGGGCGGCGGTCATTCTGACCTTTGCCTTCCGCTGGTGGAACCGCGCTTGCGAATACTCCTGCGACCGCGCCGGACTGATTGCCTGCGGCAGCCTGCCTAAAGCCATTTCGGCGCTCGTCAAGCTGGCGGTGGGCGATGTGGACACCGAAGCCGAGCTGCAAACAGCCCTGCAGGTGGTTGAGGCCGAGGATGACTCAGCCTGGAACCTGCTGGCGAATACCCTTTCCACCCACCCGCTGATTGCCCAGCGGATTGCCGAACTGCGCAAGTTTGCCGCCTCGGCAGAATACCGTTCCCTTTTCCGGGCCTGAAGCCGCCAACTGCCCTGCCAATGCCGCTCCGAAACATCTTTCCCCTCATCTTTGAAAAGGTCAAGCAGATGACCTCCACCCCGGAATACCTTACAGGCCGCTTCCTGGACCTGGGTGTGCTGCTGGCTTTTGCAATGGGCGGTTTATGGTCGCTCATCACCCACAGTCGGGTTCCCGATCTGTACCTGAATCTGTCGGCGCTCTTTCTGGGCGGGCTGGGTGTGTGGACCAACATTTATGTCATGATATATCAACAGGCGCGCGTGCGCCATAGAACCATCCACGGGCAGGCGGCCCGGTTGTTGGGCGGGCTGGGCATTCTGCTTTGGCTGGGCGTGGGCAGTTGGGGGCTGGCTTCGCTTCTCGAGCCGCTTCTGCATTAAAATCAGGCTGTTGAACTTGCATCCAAAGGATACCCGATTATGAACAACGAAACCTCCGAAAGTCCACTGCTGCGCTATCTCAAAAGCACCCGCTTCCTGACCAACGGCATCATTGCCTGGGCTGTGATTTTGGCGCTGCTGGGTGGGATCTTTATTCAATATGGGCTCAAACAGCCGCTGCCCGACCTGTATCTGGACGTGGTGACTTTTGGCGTGGCAGTTCTGGGGGTGTTTGCCAGCCTGGTAATCATCATCCGCAAAGAAATGCCGCTGCGCCACGGCTTGGCCAGCATCCGAGGCTGGCTGGCTCAGGTGGCGGGTGTGCTGGGGCTGCTCATCTGGGGTGGGGTGGCTTATTACGGTCTGACGCAAATCCTCGGCGCACTGCCGTAGGGGTTTATATTCGTTCCAGGTTCCACGGGCGGCAGTCCGTTTGGCCTGCCGGTTGATTCGGTCAGTTCCGGGTAGGGGTCCGTGCCCGGGCCAAACCTCCGGGGATTGAAATCCCCGGCTATGGAAAGATCAAGTTGGCTGCGCCGACTTCGTCTGGATGAGTCTGCTTTAGCGGGCTTGGTTTTGGGTCAGGCGGCGTTGAATGCGGCTCAAACTCTCTTACCCCACTGCCATAATTCCAAATCTCAAATCTAAAATCTTAAATTCCAAACCCTGCCCCCCATTTATGGTATATTAATCCTGTTTGATTCTTTCATCCGTTTTCAGGAGCAACCTCATGAATATTGCGATCTTGGTTCAATGGTTAGCCACCTTCGCCTGGATTGGCCTGGTGGGCTTTTTTATTTATCTGCTGGTGCGCGCGGCGCAGCACCGCCCCATCCCGCGCGGTGGGGTGGGCATTTTGATTATTGGCATCGTTGCGGTGCTGCTCACCACGGTGGCCTCGGGGCTGGTCTTCATCAAACCCGATGAGCGCGGCGTGGTCATCTCGGCGGTGGCGCCGAACGGATACCGCCCCCTGCCGCTGGAGCCCGGCCTGCGCTGGATCATCCCATTTGCGGAAACCGTGGAGCGCTACCCCATCTCCCGCCAGACTTACACCATGTCCATTGCACCTTCTGAGGGTTCAATCCAGGGCGACGACTCAATTGAGGCCCGGACTGCCGATGGGCAAAAAATCTATGTAGATGCCTCGGTCATCTATTCCATCAACCCGGCAGAGGTGGTCAATGTGCATATCCTGTGGAACGACCGCTACACCGATGGGCTGGTGCGCCCGCTGGCGCGCGGTGCCATCCGCGATGCTGTCTCACAGTATGGTGTGGAAGAGGTCGTCACTTCAAAACGTGATGAGGTGGTAGCTGCCATCACAGAGACCCTGTCTGCAAGTATGGAAGAAAACGGCCTCATCATGGTCGATTTCATCCTGCGTAACATCACCTATACTGATGAATATGCGGCTTCGGTGGAGCAGAAGCAGATCGCCGAGCAGTTGGCGCAGCAGGCCGTCTATGTGGTGGAACAGCGTAAGCAGGAGGCCGAGCAGGCCCGCCAGGTGGCTCAGGGCGCGGCCGATGCCGCCGTCATCGCTGCCCAGGGTGCGGCCGATGCCCGCATCATCCAGGCGGAGGCCGAAGCCCGCGCCCTCGAGCTGATTGCCGACGCCCTCAAAGACCGGCCCGAGCTGCTCACCTATCAATACATCACCAAAATCAGCCCAAATGTTGAGGTGATGTTCTTGCCCAACAATTCACCCTTCATCTTCCCCCTGCCCGAAACACAAACCATCATTCCGGCAGAGTAAAAACCGTCTTGCCGCCGGGGACGAGCCATCGTCCCCGGCTTTAGAATTTGGCCTATGAACAATCACACCCCTTCCGGCAAACAGATCCGCCTCACCAGCCTCTCCAACTGTGCGGGGTGAGCGTCCAAGCTCAATGCGGAAACGCTGGCGCACGTGCTGCGCCCCCTGAGCCAGACCTTTGACCCCGCCGCCTACCCCGACCTGCTGGTGGGCCTGCAGTCGCCCGACGATGCTGCCGTCTGGCGGCTGGATGAATCGCGCGCCCTGGTGCTGACCACCGACTTCTTCACCCCCGTGGTGGATGAACCCTATGATTACGGCGCCATCGCCGCGGCCAACAGCCTGTCCGATATTTACGCCATGGGCGGCACGCCCGTGCTGGCGTTGAATATTGCCGCCCTGCCGCCCGATCTGCCGCCTGAACTATCCTCAGAAATTTTGCGCGGCGGCGCTGAAAAATGCCGCGCGGCCGGGGTGGTAATTGCCGGCGGACATACCGTGACCGATAAAGAGCCCAAATACGGCCTGGTGGCGCTGGGTTTTGTTGACCCCCGGCAGATGCTCACCAAAGCCGGGGCGCGCCCCGGCGACCGGCTGCTGCTCAGCAAGCCGCTGGGCTTTGGCGTGACCACCACTGCGCTCAAGCGCCAGCAGGCCGCCGAGGCCGATGTGGCCGAGGCGGTGGGCTGGATGCAGCAGCTCAACCGGGCGGCTGGCGAGCTGGCGGTGGCGCACGGACTGCGCGCCGCCACCGATATCACCGGCTACAGCCTGCTGGGCCACGGCTGGGAGATGGCCTCGGCCAGCGGCGCCGGACTGCGCCTGTTCTACGACCAGATCCCGTTCATCACCTGCGCCCGGCGCTATGCCGAGGCCTGGACCTTCCCCGGCGGGGCCAGCGACAATGCCCTGTTCTACACGCCACACGTGCGTTTTGCCCCCCGGCTGGATGAGGCTGCCCAGATGCTGCTCTTTGATCCCCAGACCAGCGGCGGGCTGCTGCTGGCGGTGCCGCCAGAGCGGCTGGCCGCGCTGCAGGCCCAGGCTGCCGAGCGCCAGCAGTCATTGTGGGAGATTGGCGAAGTCATCCCGGAGGAAGTCATTGAAGTGGTCTGAAATAGAATATCCCTGGCAGGTGTGCTTTGAGGAAGCCTGGCACGCCTACTGCGCCGGCTCGCTGCCAATTGGCGCGGCTTTGTTCAGCCCGGAAGGCCAACTGCTCTTTCGCGGGCGCAATCACATTAACGACACTGAACCCGATGGCCGCATTGTCAAGGGCGACCTGGCCCATGCCGAAATCAACGTTTTGCTGCAAATCAACCGCGAAACGCTCACCCCGCGCCATTGCACGCTTTATACCCTGCTGGAGCCCTGCCCGCTGTGCCTGGGCGCCTTTTATATGAGCGGCGTGCGCCATCTCAGCTACGCCGCTCGCGATACCTTTGCGGGGTCCACCAATTTGCTGGGCAAAACACCCTACCTCTCGCGCAAGAAAATTTATCTCACCGGTCCCATCAGCTTGCTGGAGCCTGCGATTGTGGCGCTGCAGGTGGCGGCGCACCTGCGCCGCGGCTTTGACCGCCAGGGTTGGGCCGACTTTTACGCCGAATGGGAGGCCACCTCGCCAGAGGGCATGGCCCTGGGCGTGCAGCTCTACGAGAGCAGGCGGCTGCAAGCTGCCGCCGATGCCGCCCAGCCCATCAGTCAGGTCTATGCAGACATTTGCACGGCGCTGGAAACTGTGCACTTGACTTAATCTTGCGATTACGTCATAATGTATGCAAAATCTTTGTATTAATCAAAGATTTTACATACAAAATGAAAAAACCAGATTATCAACAGCTTTACCAGACTGCCGAAACCCAGGGGGGGTACTTTACCGCGGCACAGGCCCGCCGGGTTGGCTTTACCTGGGAACGTCTGAGCTGCAATGTCAAAACCGGGAAATTCCAGCGCGCCCGTCAGGGCGTCTATCGTCTGGTGCAGTTTCCCGCCTCGCCCTATGAAGATCTTTTCGTGGCCTGGCTGCAAGTAGGTGAGCAAGCCACCGTCTCTCATGAAAGCGCTCTGGTACTGTATGATCTCAGTGATGTGCTGCCAGATGAGATTCACCTGACGGTACCGCGCACGGCTTCGCTGCGCCGCGCCGGCCTCAGGCTGCACACAGCCACCCTGTCGATAGGCGAGGTCACCTCCCGAAACGGATTGCCAGTGACTACAGTAGAGCGCACCCTGCTGGATGTGATGCGCAGCCAGTTATCCCCGACTCTGGTTGAACAGGCAGTTCAGGCAGCCATACGCCGCGGCCTGACCTCCCCACAAAAACTGCTGGCCCAGGCTCAAAAAAGAAGTCAGCGCGCCTGGAAATCCATGCATGCCATCCTGGAGGCTATCCCATGAGATACGCCAATGGTTCGGCTTTTCGACGCGCCCTGGAAGATCGTCTGCGCGCCATCAGCCTGGACGATGGTATTCCACTGGTGCGCCTACGAAAAATGGTGGCGTTCAATCGCTATCTGACACGATTGGCAGCGGCATTTCCCGGGCAATGGCTGTTGAAAGGCGGGTTTGCCCTGCAGTTGCGCCTGGGGCAGCGCTCTCGCACGACAAAAGATATTGATCTACTGATGTTGGATGTACAGGACATTCAATCGGTGCTGCTCAGCGCCGGTCAGCTTGACCTGGGGGACTGGTTTGAGTTTGAGGTTGAGGTTGAGCCCGTCACGGTTGAGGATATTCGAGCTTTTGGTGGGCAGCGATTTCAAATACAATCCCGACTGGATGGTCGGGTATTTGAATTGTTCCATTTAGACGTTGGGATGGAAGATCCGGTCATTGACCCACCCGTGTTTCTGGCAATGCCCAACTTGCTCGACTTTGCAGACATCCAACCGGTCTCGGTGCCGTGCTATCCCCTGACTCAGCAAATTGCCGAAAAAATACATGCCTATACCCGCCCTCACCCATCGGGCCAGAGTTCACGCGCCAAAGATTTTGTTGATTTACTACTGATGATTTCTCTTGAACAAATTGATGGCGGGCAGCTCACCCGCGCCCTGTCAGCCACATTTGATTCTGCCCAAACCCACCCCCTGCCCGATCATCTGCCGTCGCCTCCGCAAGAATGGCAGGGGTATTTTCAACGTGCGGCGAAAGAACTGGGCCTGACAGATATATCGTTTACGGCTGGAATTGAGATTCTCAGTCAATTTGCCAACCCGGTGTTGAAACAACAGGTAAATGTAAAAATTTGGCATCCAAATCAGAAGAAATGGAGTGAATGATGATTTCTGACCCCCTCGAATTTTCTTCCCGCCGCTCGCCGGTGTATGGGCGCGGGGGCATGGTGGCGGCTTCACAGCCGCTGGCAGCCGCCGCCGGTACGCAGATTCTTGCGCAGGGCGGCACCGCCGCCGATGCCGCCGTAGCAGTAGCCGCGGCGCTTAACGTGACTGAGCCAACCTCCACCGGGCTGGGCGGCGACTGTTTTGCCCTGTATTATTCCGCCGCCACTGGCGAGGTGAGTGCACTCAACGGTTCGGGGCGCGCCCCCGCCGCGCTGACCCTCGAGCGGCTGCGCCGCGAGGGGCTGGGCGAAGTGCTGCCCCCCATGCATCCCTACACCATCACGGTGCCGGGGGCCTGCGCCGGCTGGTGCGACCTGGCGGCGCGTTTTGGGCGCCTGTCGCTGGGCGATATTCTGGCCCCCGCCATTGAGCTGGCTGAAGCCGGCTTTCCGGTGGCGCCGGTGACCAGCTACTTCTGGCAGCGCGCGGCCGATGGACAGTTGGCGCGGGCGCTCAACGGCCGCGAGCTGACGCTGGACGGACGCGGGCCGCGCCCCGGCGAAATTTTCCGCAACCCGGGGTTGGGACAAACCCTGCGCCGCATTGCTGCCGGCGGCGCGGCGGCCTTCTATCAGGGCGATATTGCCGCGGCGATTGCCGCCACCGTTGCCGAGGCCGGCGGATGTCTGAGCCTGGCGGACCTGGCGACCCATGCCAGCACCTGGGAGCAGCCCATTTCGGTTGAGTACCGCGGCTACCGGGTGTGGGAGTGTCCGCCCAACGGGCAGGGGCTGGCCGCCCTGCTGGCGCTGAACATTCTGCGCCAGTTTGACCTTTCGGCGCTGCCGCCGCTTTCGGTGGAACGCCTGCACCTGCAAATTGAGGCCATGCGCCTGGCCTTTGCCGACGCCTTTTATTACATCGCCGACCCGGCTTTTTGCCCCGCACCGCTGGCTGGTTTGTTGAGCGCCGAATACGGCCGCGAGCGCGCCGCCCTGATTGACCCCCGCCGTGCCCGGCTGGACGTGGCCCACGGCACCCCGCCGGCGGTCAGCGATACGATCTATTTCTGCGTGGTGGATGGGGCTGGCAACGCCTGCTCATTCATCAACAGCAACTACATGGGCTTTGGCACCGGCATTGTGCCGCACGGCTGGGGCTTCAGCCTGCAGAACCGCGGCCACAACTTCTCACTGGATCTGCAGCACCCCAACGCACTGGCGCCGGGCAAGCGCCCCTACCACACCATCATCCCCGGGTTGATCACCCGCGCCGATGGCTCGCTTTACGGCCCGTTTGGCGTGATGGGCGGCTTTATGCAGCCGCAGGGGCAACTGCAAACCGCCATCAGCCTGCTGGATGACGGCTGGGATCCGCAGGCCGCGCTGGACCTGCCGCGCTTCTGCATTGAACCAGCAGTTGAGGGCGGGCGTGTCGCCCTGGAAGCGGGCGTCTCCGAAGCTGTGGCGGCCGCGCTGGTCGATCTGGGCCAGCCGGTGCATCTGGTCAGCGGATGGGGGCGGGCGCTGTTTGGCCGCGGCCAGATCATCGTCCGTGACCCTGCCACCGGGGTGCTGTGCGGCGGCTCTGACCCCCGCGCCGATGGCTGCGCCCGCGTCATTTGAGTGCTTTGCCCGGCGCCCGCAGCCAGCGCTGCTTTGATAAAGCAGCTTAACTATTGGAAAATTTTGTATCGGCTCGTCCAGATATTACCTGGTACCTCATTAAAAAGTTTTGTTAGGCAGCACGATTTGAGTAAAATCTAGCGCAACTCGATAAAGTCCATGTAAGGATGAAAACCACAGACAAGAGCAGATCTAGAACAAACAACTTTACTCATCCAGTGGGCTGCGCACAGGTTTCGGCCCGCGGTCCAATAGTAAAAGGAAGCTGTATCAATCATGGAAGATATCATATTTGAGACTGATAAGTATGTTTTTAGTTATCGCGTCGCTGGTATAGTAATTCAAAATGGAATGATCTTATTACAAAAACCAACTAATGACACTGGTTTTTCATTTCCTGGAGGACATGTTTCATTTGGAGAAACGAACGAAGAAACATTAAAACGTGAATTCAAAGAAGAAATTGATGTAAATATCGGATTGCGCAAGCCTTTTTCTGTAGGATTGGTCAAGAGACCCTATTGGATTTTCAAAGAACGTTAAGAATTGAGCATCGAAAGATAGACTTTGCCTGTCTGCCACTCCTCATCGATTTCCATAAGAACTGCGCTAATCAGGCGTAAGCAAGCGGCTTCGTTGGGGAAGATGCTAACGACTTGGGTACGGCGGTGAACCTCCTTGTTGACCCGTTCTAAGCCATTGGTGGTGCGCAGCCTGCGCCGGTGGTCAGCCGGGAACGAGAAAACGGTCAGCCCTTCGGGGATATTTTTCTCCATCCAGTCGGCCAGCCGAGAAGCGATTTTGGCGTACTTTTGCACGGTTTTGGCCAGGTATTGCTCGGCAGTGGACCGGTCTGGGGCGTTGAAGATAATGCGAATGTCATTGGCGACTTCCGCTTGCAGCTCTTTGCGCGGGACATACGCCTGGGCGTTCTGCTGGAGATGGAACTGACAGCGCTGCCAGGCGATGCCGCCGAACACCGCTTGCCGGGCGGCTTTGAGACCGGCGTGGTCATCGCTGACGATGAGCTGCACCCCACCCAAACCGCGCGCGATCAAGCTCTGCAAAAAGGCGCGCCAGTGAACCTCCTGCTCGCTGAGGGAAACCGAGACGCCCAAAATGCGCCGTTTCCCGGCTGGATCGACCCCGCTGGCGATCAAAATGGCTGCGTCGCGGATCTGCCCATCCTGGCGCACCTTCTCATAGCGGGCGTCCAGGAACAGGTAGACGATCTCGCCCAAGGGCCGCTTGCGCCAAGCCGCCAACGTTTCGTCCAATAGGGCTGCCGCCCGGCTGACCTGGGTGGAGGATATCTCCGTTCCGCACAACTGCTCGGTGATGGCCGCAACTTTGCGGGTCGAAACGCCCTGCACGTACATCTCCGCCAACGCCAACCGCAAGGCCCGCTCGCTGCGCAGCCCTTTCTCCAGCGCTTCCGGGTAGAACCCACCTTCGCGCACCTGTGGAATGTCGAAGGTGATCTCTCCTAACCGGGTCTTGACCGTCTTGGGCTTGTAGCCGTTGGCATGGCCCTGCCGGTCTGGCGAATGCTCGAATGGCGCAGCGCGCAGGTACTTCTGCCGTTCGGCTTGCATAGCGGTGTTGATGACGATGCGGATTAGTTCGGGCAGCGCGTCAAATCCCTGGCTGGCAATCTGTTCCAGCAATTCCGCAGGTAGAGTACAATCGTCGGTGTAGGTCATGTTGTTCTCCTGTTTTGGTGTGGTAACCGATAGGATACACCTGACCTACACTTATTGTTAAGGTTCAAATCCTACAGAAACAAGAATACACTAACATTCTTGATTATGCAAGCGATTTTCTGTAAAATAGAACAGGTTATACCGAGGTTTTGTTAAGGTACGGAGAAGAAGGCTGTGGATATGTGGACGGAAAGAGCACCGCCCACATATCCACAGCCACGGCT